>Ga0307933_1000401_pt1 | contig 40559 bp, 37 predicted proteins | sample OrgLakmetageno88_FD_201811 | JGI IMG/M metagenome (GOLD analysis project Ga0307933, IMG submission 201811) | Saline water microbial communities from Organic Lake, Antarctica - #88 | ecosystem: Environmental > Aquatic > Non-marine Saline and Alkaline > Saline | place: Antarctica: Organic Lake... | reverse complement strand
TTCTTTTTGGGATGAGCCTGCCAAAAACTAAAAAGCAGGCGGCTTGATCAGAATTTAACGCGTTCATTGAGGTAATGATGCATACGCGGCAGGTTCAACTTTACAAACTGCTGTACTTTCTTTGAGCGGGTCAGCAATACCGCCAGAATTATGCTCGTGATCATGGAATTACAATGGGATGTTCATGGAAATCAATATTATAACGCCCCGTACCTTCGATTTGTTGCTCCTACCAGTCCAACAAAAGCTTTAAGGAAATGATAAAAGTCATCACGATCACAAAATACCGAAAAGCTTGTTCCGGAATTCGCTTAACGATAAGTATCCCTATGAAAACACCGATAACTATCGCGGGCAAAGCTAATAGGTTAGCCCGGAAACTCTCCCAAGTGATGGTCCCCCACACAAAGATGTGAAAGGGGAACTTAAACAGGTTGATGATCATAAAAAACCATGCGGTGGTGCCGATAAAATTGTTTTTGGGTATCCGAGTCGAGAGCAGGTATACTGCCATCACCGGCCCCGCTGCATTCCCAATCATAGTCGTAAAGCCGCCCAGCCCGCCAAAAATGGCTGCAACGTATTTATTGCGTGCCAGGAATGAGGAAAAGCTAGTCCGTTCCTGTAAAATCAGTAGAATAAGGCTGCCTATGATAATAACAGCGATCATATTGGTAAATATAGCGTCGTCAACGTAGTAACCTACCCCAATAGCGACAAGCACCCCCACCACTGCCATAGGCAGTAATCGCTTGATGTAGTGCCATTCTGCATGCCGGTTGTAGTAGCTAACGGCGAATACATCGGCCATGGAAAGCATGGGCAAAACCAGTCCAACTGATGCCTTACCACCGAAAGTAGCCGCCATCATGGGGACAATAAACATGCCGAGCCCTTTAATGCCCGCTTTTGCCATACCTATTAGGAATGCTGCACTGAAAAGCACTATCCATTGGTCAGTATCAAACTGTTGCCAGATTTCACTCATGTGGCGATCTTTTGCCAGTCTTAGATATAAACAAGCCGGTCGCTCCCCTTATGGAACAACCGGCTTGTGGGCTTCAGCAGGCTCTGGGGATGTTTGGAGCAATTTTACCTTGTAAAGCATCTCCAAACAAGCTCTGAGTGCTTAAGCGTTTACGTAAAGTACGTCTTTAGCAGCCTTGACGATCTTATCTGCATTAGGCATGTAAGCATCTACCAGCGTAGGCGCATACGGCAGTGAGGTGTCGGCAGCGTTCACACGGGTCACAGGTGCGTCCAGATAGTCAAAGGCATACTTTTGAATCTCATAGGCAATTTCTGCAGAGACCCCGGCAAATGGCCAGGACTCGTCTATGACGACTATACGGTTGGTCTTTTTCACCGATTCTACAATCGTAGCGTGATCAAGCGGGCGGATCGTACGTAGATCGATGACTTCTGCAGAAACGCCCTCCCCTTCCAGTATTTTAGCGGCTTCGAGCGTCGGGAGCATCATTTTATTAAAAGAAACCAATGTGATATCTGTTCCTTCACGGCGCACGGCCGCTTTCCCAATTGGCACCAGATATTCTCCTTCTGGTACTTCACCTTCGTAGCCATAGAGCATTTCGGATTCCATCATGCAGATCGGGTCGTTGTCCCGAATGGCAGACTTCAGCAGGCCTTTGGCGTCACCAGGCTCAATGCAGGAGACCACCTTAAGCCCTGGCACATTCGCCATCCAGCTTTCAAAAGTCTGAGAATGCTGCTGTGCCAACTGGCCAGCAGCACCGGATGGGCCGCGGAAAACGATAGGGCATTTGAATTGCCCAGCGGATTGTGAGAGTGTCTTAGCCGCGTTATTCACAATCTGGTCAAAAGCAAGTACCGCAAAGTTCCAGGTCATAAATTCGATAATAGGTCGCAAGCCGTTCATAGCAGCGCCCACTCCGATACCCGTAAAGCCAAGCTCAGCAATAGGTGTGTCGATAACCCGCTTAGGGCCGAACTCGTCCAGCATACCTTTGCTCACCTTGTAGGCGCCATTATATTCCGCTACTTCCTCGCCCATCAAAAAGACGGTTTCGTCTCTGCGCATCTCTTCAGACATCGCCTCATTGAGTGCGTCACGTAGTGCCAGTTTCTTTGCCATTTTATAATTTAATTGAGTGATATTATTACTTTGCTTCTACTCTTGATGTTTGACCACCCTTTGAATAAGCAGGGCAAAAATAAGGATTCTATTCAAACTGCAAAAACCTCTGATAATTAGACCGCGTACAGGCCTTTATAAATCGACCGCCCCCTTGGTTGTCAAACACTTTATCACTACCAATAAACAACCATAAACCGGGCTTGTTCTTATAAATGGGGCGAATACTTGCAGACAACCACCTGGATAAGTCAGGAAATTATTAATTTTGCGGCATTATGGAATAATAGCACCCGATATTTATTCGTTCCTTGTTCCATACCGTTAAATTTCAATCGGAAAACAAGAAGCCATGAAAAAGAACATCAAAAATACAGTAGTTGCCTTTGTTGCCATCGCCGCCCTATCTTCCTGCAACCGCGGCTATGGATGCCCAAATAACTTTTCCTTGAACGATGCACTGTCTACTTTTGTTGATACGGCTATTACCGTAATCAACTTTTTAATATAGATGAGCAAAATCAATTGGTTGCAGCTTCAATCCGGCAGCCAGATCGAGGAAATTATAGAACATTCCAAATCTGTCCCCTGTCTTATTTTCAAGCACAGCACACGCTGTTCCATTAGTTCGCTTGCGCAAAACCGTCTGGATAAAGGCTGGAGTTTGGATGATAAAGAAATACTCCCCTATCACCTTGACCTAATTGCCCACCGGGATTTATCCAATGCCGTATCGGAGCAGTTTGGCGTACGCCACGAGTCCCCACAGGTCCTTTTGATTAAAGAAGGGCAATGTGTTTACGATGCCTCCCATCTCGGTATTAGTGCCAGGGAAATTGCTGGACAGGTGGAGGCCTGAGTGCAGGTTTGGAGCACCCCTTAGGGTTCAGCGGAAAATAAGGTCCTCATTTCAGGCGAGCTATTTTTGCACCAGACAAGGCGCGAAGAACGAGCATAGCCTAGCTACGTAAGTGATGAGCAACGAAGGCTGGGGTGAAAATAGCCGTATCAAATGGGGAAGTTATTCTTCGCTGGACCCTTAGGTTGCAATCACCCTCAAACGCACTCTATTTCTAAGCGCATTTAAAAATTGCTTCACAGCAACATGGAAGACCTCTCAGTTTTTAAGACACAAGATGGATCAGACTCTGTTTATTCAGATCAGTTTGGCGTTTCTTACCACTCCAAGTACGGGGCGATACAGGAATCCCGGCATGTCTTTTTGAAATCAGGTCTGTACCCGAAACTGCAGGAACTGGATCGGGTAGATGTACTGGAAACGGGTTTGGGTACAGGATTGAATGCTCTTTTGACTTGCCTGGAGGCAGAAGCAGTCGACAAACCGGTGCACTACGTAGCCCTTGAGGCTTACCCCCTCCCTCGGGAACAAGCCGATACGCTTAATTATCCGGAGTACCTTGGTCCGGCCTCAGCGGCTGTTTTTAGGCAGATACACCACTGCGATTGGGGAGCACCTGTTCAAATCACTGAACGCTTTACCTTTGAAAAGCGGCGTACACCATTTGAGGCTTTTGAGCAGGAAAATGCCTTCGATGTCGTTTATTTTGATGCTTTTGCACCAAATGCACAGCCTGAACTTTGGGAAAAAGCTGTTTTGGGGCGTATGTACCGCGCATTGAGACTACAGGGCATCTTTGTAACCTACTGTGCGAAGGGCGCTGTGAAACGATGTCTGAAAAGTCTTGGGTTTCAAATAGAAGCGCTCCCGGGACCTCCGGGGAAGCGAGAGATGACAAGAGGAATAAAGGGATAAAATAGACTTGATCCAACCCCTACATGGCAAACATACTACGGTTCAGGGACCGTAAGGCGGCAATCGTGAAAAAGCATCGGGTAATCCGTATTAGTTGAATTAGACATCCGGAGCGGTATCATCAGATTTTTCCCGTAAACGCCTGGTTTTTATAATATTGACCTTGCCTTCTTCCCCGTATAGTTCCTTTGACTTTCTGTTGTAGGCGAGGGCAGCCTCTTCCGCAGTACTAAACATGCCGATATGTACAGACTTCCGGTCAATAGAGATCACCGCCCGGTAACGATTGTTTTCCTGATATACACCGGTGTACCCAATCTTGCTGCTTGTCTTGCGCTTCCGGCTGGCCACACTGCGTGACCGGTATTGAATATTATTCAGGCGGCAATCAAGCTTATTGCCATTTTTCGTACCGACAAGGTTGCAGGTTTCGGTTTTCTGATCAGCCAGAAAGCGTTCTGCTACAAGTTTGTGCAAATAAATGGTTTCGGTTTTATATTTTCCATCCGCTTTTTTCCAGGTTTTCTGAAAAACCGCACATCCACTGGAATGCCTCCTTAGGTTATTAATGAAGTTCACCTTGACCAGATAAGAATCCGTGGTCAGGTTTTCATAGACTTGAGCATCAACTAAGACGGAGTCATCTGAGTTTTTCAGTTTGACTTTGTACAGCAAAACAATTGGTTTTAAGGGTTGTACTTGTATGGTATTTGGCATTGACGCCAAAACTTCAAACAAAGTTTTAACATAACAGGGGAAACCAAAAGGTTTTGTCAATACCTTTCTTTTCCCTAAAATAAACTAAATCTGAAAAACTAAGAAGCAGAAACGGAATTATTTCGAGGTACACGCAAGATATCCTTACTTTTGGCGGAAAAACAGGCTTAATGGAGAACCCGGATGAGCATTTCATGCAGCGTTGCTTTGACCTCGCCTGCCTTGGCGCCGGCGCTACCAGTCCCAATCCTGTGGTAGGCGCGGTCATTGTGCATCAAAACCGGATTATAGGCGAAGGCTACCACATGGCTTATGGCAAAGCGCATGCCGAAGTAAATGCAGTAAGAAGTATCCGTGCAGAAGACCGGCACTTGCTTAAACAGGCTACCCTTTATGTTTCCCTTGAGCCTTGCAATATTCATCGCAACACGCCACCGTGCACACTGCTGATTTTAGAAGAAAGCATCCCCAGGGTGGTCGTTTCAACGGTAGACCATACTCCAGGGGTAGATGGAAGCGGGCTGGCCCGGCTGCGTGCCGCTGGCGTCGAAGTGACGGTCGGCGTTCTCGAAAAGGAAGGGCAAAGACTGAGTCAGGCGCGAAACACTTTTATCACCCGGCACCGTCCGTATATTCTGCTCAAGTATGCACAGTCTGCCAATGGCATTTTTGCGCCGGAAGACAATCGCCAACTCTGGCTCACCAATCCATACAGTAAACGGCTCGTGCATAAATGGCGAAGCGAGGCTTCCGCCATTCTTGTCGGTGCCAACACCGCTATTGCCGATAACCCCCGACTCAATAACCGATTGTACTATGGTAAATCTCCAGTCCGCGTTATCCTGGACCTTAAGGGGAACCTTCCATATTCCCTTAACGTATTCTCGGATGGGGCTCCTACCCTGCTGTTCCGTACCAATGACCTGCCGCAACTCTTAGATCTGCCAGAATCAGTGAGGTGCTACATCATACCGGATGGAGAAGAACCACTGCGCTACCTTCTTCAACAACTTCATGAGCTCCAACTGAGCACGCTGATGGTAGAAGGAGGGATTCAGACCCTACAACAGTTTATAACCCTTGAATTATGGGATGAAACACGTGTCCTAACCGCCCCAAAATACCTGGCATCCGGACGTACTGCACCTGCCCTTCCGGTTCCTCCGTCTTTTTCAGAACAAATAGGTGATGACCGCCTGGAACTTTTTTACCGTTCTACCATTCGTTAAACTTCCTTTAAAGGCCTGATGGAGCGACATAAGTACCATGCATTTTTTGTTTGTTTGTTGATAAGTTCGTCGTGCACACCAATGCCAAATCAATTAAGAGTATGAGTAAATATCGCAGCATTGTAATCTTTTTCCTAGCTATTGCAGCAATGAGCTTTGCCCCGCAACAAGCTGCAGCGCCAGGCGATAAGGTCAAATGGATGCGTTGGGAAGAGGCGGTAACCCACATTGAGCAACAAGACAAAAAGGTATTGCTTAACATCTATACCGACTGGTGTACCTGGTGTAAAAGGATGGATACCATTACTTTTAGCTCAGAGCCCATTGCCTCTTACATCAATACCAGCTTTTATCCGGTTAAACTGAATGCAGAGCGTAAAACCAGTATTGAGTACAAGGATCAGAGCTTTGAGTTTGTTGACAACGGTAAGCGCGGGTACCACCAATTTGCTGCAGAGCTCCTTCGTGGCAGGATGAGTTTTCCGTCTGTAGTGTTTATGGACGAACAGGGAGACGTCATTCAGTCCATCGTCGGTTACAAGTCGCCGGAAGAGTTTGAACGCATCCTCACCTACTTTGCAGAGGACTACTACAAGGAGACGCCATGGTCAGCTTTTAAACGAAACTACTCACCCAAACTGATCAAAAAGGATTAATAGAGTTTATCGCTTTTTTACACCTAATACCCCCAGGAGCCCACGGGTTAACTCCCGGGCTACGGTCCGACCGATCTGACGGGTCGTTGGGCTGTTAAAGATCTTTTCAAACATACTCTTCTGGGCACGGCGGGTTGAAGTACTTGCTGCTTTTTTATGTTGTTCTTTTAATTCTTCCTGCTTTTCTTCCGTCTGTGCCGCTTTTATTTTTTTTGTCAGTATTTCGTGGGCAGACTCCCGGTCAATAGCTTCGTTGTATTTATTGGCAATCTTGGACTCCCGGATGATGTTGTCGATTTCCTTATCGGTGAGCACATCCATACGGGACTGTGGTGCACGGAGCATTGTGTGCGCAAGCGGTGTTGGAATACCTTTTTCATTCAACGCTGTCACAAGAGCTTCACCGATTCCCAGTTTCGTTACGATCTCTGCAACATCGTAAAAATCAGACTCCGGATAGTTTTGTGCAGCGAGTTTTATGGCTTTGCGGTCTTTTGCCGTAAAAGCACGCAGGGCGTGCTGCACTTTCAGCCCAAGCTGACCCAATACATCGTCAGGAATATCTGCCGGGTTTTGGGTAACAAAAAAGAGCCCTACTCCCTTCGATCTAATGAGCTTAACCATTACTTCAATCTGGTCGAGAAGTGCATCAGAAGCTTCTTCAAACACCAGGTGTGCCTCATCGATAAACAGGACAAGCTTGGGACGGTCCATATCGCCCTCTTCCGGAAAGGTCGAATAGATTTCTGCTAAAATCTGGAGCATGAACGTAGAAAACAGCTTGGGGCGGCCCTGAATGTCGGTCAGGCGAATCACAGATACCACCCCCTTCCCATTGTCGTCAAAACGGCATAAGTCCTCCACGTCAAAGGAGCGCTCCCCAAAGAACCGGTCCGCTCCCTGCTGTTCCAATTCTACTATCCGGCGCATAATGGCCCCCACCGAAGCCGTTGAAATGCGCCCGTACAGGGATTCCATTTCGTCCTTACCCTCATTAGTGGCATACTGCAGGAGTTTCTTAAAATCCTCAAGGTCCACCAATGGCATCTGATTGTCATCGCAATATTTAAAAAGTACTGCCGTTATGCCGCCCTGCGTATCGTTGAGCCCCAGGATCTTGGAGAACAGCACAGGGCCAAATTCATGTACGGTTGCCCTCAGGCGCAGCCCTTTTTCTTCAGAAAGCGAAAGGAACTCCACCGGGCTTTTTCCAGCCTCAAAGGGAAAGCCGATCTGCTCGTGCCGTTCATCGATTTTGGGGTGACCGCCACTGGGCACCGCTATACCTGATAAGTCGCCTTTGATATCCATTAGCAAGGAGGGCACACCTTCAGCAGACAGCTGTTCAGCAATGATTTGTAGTGTTTTAGTCTTACCAGATCCGGTGGCGCCTGCGATCAAGCCATGCCGGTTTAGTGTTTCCAGTGGAACACGGATAAGTGAATTTGTCAGGCATTCGCCCGCCAACATCGCTCCCCCCAGGGTGATACTCGCCCCTTCAAAGGTGTATCCATCTTCAATAACTTTTTGGAATTGGTCTTGCTTTGACATAGTACTTATCGGTTGTTCCAGTTTTCGATTCGTTTTCTGAATTTCTTCTTATCCAATGGCCATAAATTCACATCCACGCTGGCTTCCAGTTCCATTTCTACCTCCTCAGGAAGGAAACCGGCAAAGAAGTCTAGCCCCGTCATGGCTTCTACCTCGTCTATTGTTGCTGCAAATTTATATAAAGGCTCGTAGGAAATGGTATTTGGGAGCACAAATCCGATGGCTTTGAGCTGTGGCTCCTTCAGGTCGAGCAAAACTTTAAAGAATCCGCCGGGTATGGTCACCTCGTTTTGTCCAATGGTCCCTTTGGCGGGCATATCCAGTATGGGGCCGGTAACGATATACAGCTCGCCCGCCTGCTTTGCCCATTCGCGTGTGAGCTCTTCCAGTTCCCGCCAGACCCCACCATTAAATTTATGGTCCTGAGGAGAGATATTACTCATTAGGAAGGTTTCGGACATTGCTGATTCGTGATACGCCCGGTCAGCAGCGGGGACAAGGTGCCCGCGGTCATAACCGGAGCGGCGATAGTCGTTGGGATGAGAAGAGCCGGAAGGGATCCCGGGGTCTGGCCTGAAATCATCCGTTCGCTTTACGAATGGCTGCCGCAACGTCGCACCAGACAGTTTGTAAGCCACCCACTCTGCCTGCTCGTGGGGCTCCGAGTACGATAAAGCGTAGGTGCTTTTTTGGACAACCGTCCCCTTACCACCTGCCGGCAGGTAATAGGATAGCTCTTTATCCACCACTATCTCGGGCTCAAAATACCCGCCATTAAAGAGGTTGAACAGGAGAAAAAAGCCACCAATCAACGCACTGAAAATCCCTATCCTTACTATCATGCCCGAGCTGCCTTTCCTGGCACGTCCGTGATTGGCCCTGAACTTCGCCATCCTTTTGGTTTTGATTCAAAAGTAGCATTTTCAGGACGTATTGATCCTTGATTTCCTGAAAAAGTGTGCATAACAAATTGCACTACTTGAATAGCCTGGCAGCATTCGTGGATAAGCTGGAGCAGAGCGGGAAGCTCTACCCCAGCAGCTATCGCGCTTAAATGCAGAGGGTTGCCCCCTAGTATTGATAGCCGGTGGTCACTTTCTGTTTTGTGCAATTTGTTATACACACCCTGAAAAACTACTTGATGCCTCTTGTTAACATCTTCAAAACGCTCAAGTCCCCCCATACGAACCGGGTAAAGGCGCTACCCTTTTTTTCACTCTTCCAAAACCGGAAGCAGTTGCTCCATAGCTTTCCCGGGTTGTATAAGTTTGCCGGTTTGATCTGTTTGCTGAGTTGCCTTTCCTGAGTTGTTAAGTAAGCGATAGGCCTCGTTCGTCGTCAAATCTGGCTTAAAGCTTTTCATCAGGCCAATAAGGCCCGCAACGTAAGGGGTAGCCATAGATGTACCATTGTAAGTATCGTATTGATTTCCCGGAATAGTTGAGTAGATGCCAACCCCCGGAGCAGCAACAGCCCGCTTCATATCGGTTACATAATTGGAAAAGACAGCCTTCCGCAGTTCGTTATCTACAGCACTTACACAAATGACGCCGTCAACGGAAGCCGGTACGTAATTCCGTGCGTTGCGGTTGGCATTGCCGGCAGCGGCGACTACGATAGCTCCCTTTTGATTGGCGTACTCCACCGCTTTTCGGTACGCGCGTTCCTTGCTTTGGCTGGAAAACCCGCCCAGAGACATGGAAATCACGTCAGCACCTGCATCAGCAGCTTTGGTCATACCGTTAATGATGCTCCTTTGGGTGCCCATGCCAGAGGCATTCAGAACTTTGATACTCGTGACTTGGACATAGGAGGAAGCCGGTGAGAAAGAGGCAATGCCCACACCGTTATTGGTAACGGCAGCGGCAATACCCGCACAATGCGTACCATGCCCACGCGGGTCATTATCATCAGCGGTATTGAGCGATTTATAATTAGCAGCTAAGTCTTCGTGAGTGGCATCTACCCCGGTGTCCAGTATGGCAATCAGTGCTGTTTTAACGGGTTTGGAAGGCTGTTTCCGCAGCAAATCATAAAGGTCATTAACCTGCATAGCCTCAAATCCCCAAAGCTCGGTAACCCCCGGATCGTTGATGCCAAATTTCTTTTTGATGCCAGGTGATTTTTGGCTTGGGATAGGATTAATACTAATTCGTTCATTGGGCTCCACCCAATCAACTTCCGGAACCGAAAGTAAGTGGTTCACGATCTCCTCCAAATCAGTAAGGTGGCTTTCCGGAATATCGACTAGCAGGTAATCGTCCAATTCAGTGATTTCTTCCTGTTCGACACTAAAGGCGGGTGAAAACTTCAGGTCGTATTTATAGGCCGCCGTGGCCAGTACTTCCTGTCCGGCCCCTTGCGCTAGCTCGAGCAACAGTTCCCCTTCCGGGTCATAGCTTACGGGAGCCGCGTCCATAGTGTTCAGACTACCGCTCATTTGTACGGGTACAAACCAAGCCAGGAAAACCGCTGATGCCACTGATGCACCAAGAAACCAGACTCTTTTGTGAGTTGCCAGCTGAAAAACGACACCTAAGAGTGCCATCGCAGCGAGGTCCCGAAAGAGCACCCAAAGCTTGGTGCCAAAATTTACTTCTGCCGTAAGGACCACAGCGAAATAGGCCAAAAACACACCAAAGAACAAGCGTTGAAGCCAGCGCTCCTGTCTTTCGTCCGAGCGGTAAAGGAACCACAAGGCAAGGCTTACTGTAGCGGCAATGTATAAGGTTGGGTACAACATTTTTTCGGCTTTGAGTCAAATTATAAACGAACGACCCAAGCTACCTATTTTCTGCGTGGCGGGCAAAAGAATCCGACGAAAGGGGGTGGTGGGCAGGTGGAAGGCCTAATCTTTGCTGAGGCTGAGGTTCAGGTTGGTCCAGAGCAATGTCCAGCGAGACTGTTTAGAGGGGAGAGTTTAGGGTGTAGCCCTCCTTCGCTAAAGCTTTGGCGGGGAGCAGTTTAGGGGGTGAGCGGATTGTTTGGTATGGTGTTTTGCGGCAACGCTCGCCCAACGCCGGGGGCTCTTCTTTCCCCCGGCGTCCTGACCTCACGCCCAGTGAAAGGGGTGCGTCAGGCGAGAAAGCCACAACCGCCAACACTGCTCGCCACTTTTACCCGCCTCCGTCTTACTTCGGCGGGCAGAGCATTTTGCATTACACCTATTGCTCTCCCTTATTCCCCTGAAAATACGCCCGGCGAAGGGAGTGCGCCGGGCGAGGCTGCCACTCCGACCGGCAACGCTCGCAGCCATAAAACCAATACCACAGCGCCACTACACCTTCCCCCCCCTTATCGCACCAACAAAACCTCCCCCGCCACTTCCACTTCCCGCCCGTCCAGCAACAGCAGGCGAAGGCGGGAAAGGTAAACGCCCGAAGGCGCAGCTTCGCCCTTATGCGTGCCATCCCAGCCTCCTGTGCCGGGAGCGAAGTTTTGCGCCTCATAAACCAGCCCGCCCCAGCGGTTGTAGGCCTGCATCAGGAGGACCTCCGCGACGCCCGTGCCGGCGTAGACCGTCAGCAGGTCATTGCGGCCATCGCCGTTGGGCGAAAAGGCATTGGGCAGGTAGGCCGGCGCAGCCGCATCCACGTAAATGGTGGTACGGGCGGTGGCCGTGCACCCCAGGCTGTCCGTCAGGGTGGCGGTGTAGGCCGTGGTGGCCGGCGGCTGTGCCAGGGGCACCGGGCAATCGGTGCAGGACAAGCCCGTGGGCGGGTCCCAGGCGATGTCAAAGCTGATGGCATTTGTAGCAGCCGGCAGGCGCACTTCCTGCCCCAGGCGGATGCTCGTATCGGCGGGCAGGCTCAACTGCAGGGGCGTGGCTGCCGGCAGGGCCGCCTGACGGGCCCGGGTGCAGCCGCTGCCATCGGCTACCGTAACCGTATAAGGCTGTGCAGACAGGTTGGAAAAGACCGGGCTGGGCTGTACCGGGCCATCATTGAGCTGATAGCTGTAAGGCGGCGCACCGCCCCAGAGGCTGTCGACCCGCAACTGACCGGCCCCGGGCTCCGGACAGCCGGCATAGCCCAACGTAAAGGTGAAGTCTATACTGTTTTCCGAAAGGCTCAGGCTGTCAGAAGCGGTGCAGCCATTGGCATCGGTGAGGGTGACGGCGTAGGTGCCGGGGGCCGTGGTGCTCAGTGCAGGTCCTGCAGTGCCATCGCTCCATAAGAAAGCGCCGCTGCCATTGCCCGTAAGCGTAGCGCTGCCGCCGTTGCAGAGGCTGCCCGACTGGCTGAGGGACAACGCTGGCTCGGGGTGCTGCCCCAACTGCAGCACGACAACGCTGTCGCAGGGCTGCCCATCGCTGATCGTATCCCGGTAAGTGCCGGGCACGGTGAGCAGCTGCCCGCCGAAGGTGTAGGCCCCGCCGGGGCAGATATCCTCCTGCAGGCTGCCCTCCCGCTGCTCGTAGCGCAGGTCCAGACAATGGGTGCTGTCGCATCCGTACTGGGAGGGATAAGTGAAGCAGAGGGCGGTATCGGTGGTGAAGGTTTGGCCTTGCCACTCCAATGGTTGGCCCGGGCAAAGCACAAAAGCTTCGTCGGACCGGAAAGTGTCCCGGAAAATCAGGAGGGTGCAGTCTATGGAATCGCAACCGAAAGCGGTAATGCTTTGGTCACAGAGCACGGTATCTGTGGTGTATACCTGCCCCTCATAGGCAAGCTCGCCCCCGGCACAGGCGGTAAGCGTATCGAAAGTGAAGAGCGTATCCGCTTCAACCAGGGTAAAGGCCGTGCTCGCCAGGCAGCCCAGGCTGTCTTCTACGTCCAGGGTATAGGTACCTGCGCCAATATTTTGGAGGGCTGACCCGGTTGCACCATCCGGCCATTCATAGGTATAGGGCGGGGTGCCCCCCGTGGCGCTGCCTTCCAGCAAGCCGCTTTCGCCGCAGACGAAGTCCGAAGCGGCATTAATCTGTGCCCAAAGGCTATCGTTTTCCGGGACCAGGAGGGTATCTGCTGTTGTGCAGCCCCGGGCATCGCTCAGGGTGTAGGCATAGCCCCCCGTGGCAAGGCCTGCCCGTGATGCGCCGCTGCCGCCGTCCGACCATACGTAGGTGTAAGGGGCTTCTCCATTGGAAGCGGAAAGGGCAAGTGTGCCATCGCTCTGCCCAAAGCAGGCCGGGGAAACTTCAGCATCTACCTCCAGGAAGTCATCATCTAGTTGTAGGTAGACATAGGAGGGGCTGCCCCGGTAGATGGAGGCATGCACCGTGATTTCAACCGTGCGGGGCCCGTAGGTGGGCGCAGGGGCATCATTGTAGTATGCCAGGGCGCTCAGGGCGGCTTCCAGCGATGCCGAAAGTTGCCCCATTGCTTTGCAGGGTGAGCACGGTACCCCCATTGCCAGCTACGGTAACCGGTGCCGCCGGGCTGCCCTGCAGGTACTCCTGACCGGGGTCCAATATACCGGACAACCGCAAAGTGATAGAATCTATAGGGATTTGCCCGTACACCTGCAGGTCCGTATCTGACAACGGGATGGGGCCACGGCAGGAAGGCGCAGGGGCAAAGTCCAGTCCGGTGCTGCTGCTGTCGTCAATGTCCAGGTCAGCGTAGAGGTCACAGGGGGGCATGATGACTTCCTCGGGCAGGGCGGTGCCTGTGATGAAATAACCTATGGTGCAAACGGGGCTAAGGGAATAGTCATTAAAGTCTAGGACATGCAGAACAGAGGGGCCAAAATCATCCCCAATGTGCTCAAAAGCATAGGTGACGATGCTGTCGCAGGCAAAAGGGTAAGTCGACATCGACTCTATGCGCCCCACACTGTCCGGGAAACTGTGCAGCAGCTCGCTCTGCTCCGGGGCCGTGCGGTTGATGCGGACCAGGTCATTCTCCGTAGTCGTCATATAAAGCTCCCCTTCCCGCAGGGTCATGCTCCGGGCCTGCCCGACAAAAGGAGGGAACGGGCCAATGTCCCACTCCGTGCCGTCCATCGGGCTGTAAGCCTTTAAAGCATGGCCGCCGCTGTAGACAATAGAATCCAGGCCGGATGCCAGGGCGTGGATGGAGGAGTCGCGGCCCCATTCTGCAGCATCAATACCCAAATTGCCCATTTCCCAATTGGTACCTGTAACGTACATGCTAGTCCATGCTTCATTATATGTAAGGGGATTAAGCCTGTATCCAGTGGAAAATGCGTAAATGTTGGTATTCTGGTTAGGCGTCAATGCAGAAACAATTTCTGCTGTTGTGGTCAGCACTGGTGTTTCGTTACAAGCCCCTAAATTCATATAAAATAAGTGAGTACTAAATGTTTGCGATTGTGTTGGTGCCCCCCCTCTATAAGTAAACACCCTAAACTCCGGCACCTGCCCGGCCCCATTGCTCAGGGCGGTGAACAGCAGGAGGCAGGGCAGCAGCGCTTTTCGAAGGTTTTGAAAAAGCAAACGAGGCCGGTATGAGAGAGGATACATCAAGGCTGATACATGATTTTTTCAGTGAAATAATTGCCCAGCTCATCCGTAACGACGACCTGATACAGCCCGGGCGTAAGGCCGAGGGCAGCAGTGCTGACCTGAATAGGGGTATACCCCCGGATAAATTCATGGCGCTCCGTATGCACCACCTGCCCCAACAAATTTACAAAATTGACCTGAGCATTCCCGGCATAAGAAGCCGTAAGTTTGATGGTCAACTGCTGACTGAAGGGGTTCGGGAAAACGGAGGGCATTGTAGGGGACGATTAATCGGTCTGCAACCTACATTTTTTTGAAAATATGTAATTGCCCGCCCGTATCGGCGGCCGCCAGGTAATCGCCCTGTACTTTGGGCATGCCGATTTGGTACAGCCCTTCACCGGGATGGTCAAAGGGCCACTCCCAGTCTATCTGCCGGGTGCGCCAGTTGAATGCAGCGAGCTTAATATCGTGCCCGAGCGTCCCGTCCGGCTTTTCGAATACTTCATCTGAGGAAAAGAACAAGTGGCCGCCCTGGCAAACAGGCCGCGTCATGGCGCGCAAGCGCCGCGGCTTAAATTCGGAGGTACAGTCCTGCGCCTGCAGCGCTCCGGTCTGCAAGTCGATCTCCCAGTAGTAGTAACCAGTCAGCCCCAGTATCTTGCCTGCTTCCTCATGCAGCACACTGTGCGCGGGGTTCGGCAATACCGTGGACTGCTGCGGCCCAAGGGTGGTGCCGGTGGGGAGGGTGTGCCAGGATTGGAGAAGCTGGCCGGTGGAGAGGTCGAGGCCGGCTATACCGGCAGCTTTTGTAGAGGTGATATAAGCGTAGTCTTTAGAAACTAATATATCACTGACTTCAAAGTTGGGAAAAGGCCAGTTGTCAGCTTCAACTGACCAAACCAAGTTTCCGCTTTCAATTTCCCTGGCTTCTATTCCTGTGTTTCGGTAGTTATGTATTGATCGTAATAAGAGTAATTCATTAGCAACTATTCCTTTTGTGCCTTGCCCATCTATTTCCCATATTTGAGCCCCTTTATCATTGAACAACGCTAACTTAGGGGTTTTATAATCTCTGCTTGAGCATAGTACGCAATGTATTTCCTTCAGTAAAGAAACAGGCCTGTATTCGGAATTCACATTAAAATATTCAAGCTCACCTATTTCATTGGCGACTAAACTAGAATTATAGAGTTTTCCCGCAGAGTCTCTTAAAAAGACCCCACTTTTGAAACAGCTCGACTCTAAAAGCATCCCATCCATCTTACCGAGTTCTATAGCTGCTTCTTGAACTGGGTTTTCTATATCACACAATGACAGATTCTGATTTGGAGATTGAAAAAATAAATTTCCAAAGAACCAATCAAAGTCAGATTTACCAGAATACATTTTGACAGTAAAATCTTTTTTTTTCCAATTCATATTTTTAATCTGGTTTTCAGTTCACAGAAATAAAATCAAGTACAGGATGATTGATAAGGTTGCCGTCAGTAGCGATACTCTGCAATTGTGGAGCATCAATGATATTGTTACCCTGAAAAAAAGCTGGATTAGCATCGAAAACCTCCTGCGCCTTCCCCCCATCACTAAGCATACCCTGAAATTCCTGCCTGATGGCATTCTGCGCTGCGGCTGCATCCGGGAAGCGGCCCGGGTCAGTACCGAATTCCGTCAAGAGCTTTCGCTTGTCAAAAGTGTAGATAAGGTTTTCGGTAGACTGCATATTTATGTTGGCAAGGTATGCCTTGAACTGATTGAAAAATTTTACGCCTTGGATATTGTTCAGCGTACTCGGTTTCCAGCTTTTTGCCTCAATGAGGAGCTTGCCTGCGTTATTGGCCAAGTCCACCAATATATCTCCTATATTGTTAACAACTGCATCTTCTGCTTCTGTAGTTACATTTCCCAACTTGGGCTCAAAAGCGTATAAGTGCCTGCCAGCACTATATCGGCTGGCTCTTTCAGGGTGGAAACGTAACCATTAGGCCCCGACCAAATGAAAAAAAACGGTCCAGCACTTCCTTCTGCCGTAACCGAAAATGGCTGCTGTGGAGCCCCATCACAGACGCAGATATCACTAGACGATACGTTAAGCTGAGCCCTAAGCGTACTGCCAGATAATAGCAAAATCAAGATAAAGATGAGGTAGACCTTAGAGATAGGCATGGTTGATTGTTTTGGTGGTTTGGTTTAGTGGCGATAATCACGTAAAAACTTGAGCTTTCGTAGTTTTTCAGAGACTCTTTCTCTCATCACTTCTTTCATGATTCCAGTCTTCTTAGCTTCCGCTTGCTCGTAGTGGTCGATGATTTCATCGTAATCCTCTTTGCTGTATTCTATATCATATCGCCTATGGAATGTTTCCGTTTTAGCCGCTATTCTAAGGTGGGCATCAGCAGCAAAGCGCGACTCAGGAAAACGCCGAATAAACTCTTCTGCCAAGGCAATTGCCTGATCATCGCAATAGCGACAACCTGGCAATCCATTCTCATACAGAAACAATGGATGAAATAAGCTTTCCAGCCATGCTGCAGCTTCTTTTTCCTTGCTTTCCTTATAGTCTACAACTATCAACCCCTCTTCTTTGACAATTGGTTGTTCTTTTTCTTCTAAGGGGTGGTAAACCAACTTCAATACATATTTTCCTGGTTTTAGGGTAAATCCTTCATTTGGGGGGCAAACGTCTAACCCTGATTTTTTGAAATCACAAAGCACCAAGTCTGCTTCAAATATGTGCGTAAAAGATAAACCTGGCTCACAATTCACATAAGAAATGGTTTGCCCACCAATAAGAAGGTTCCCCCCCGAATAAATCAAACATTCCGCATCGTGATCTTCTCGCCTGATATACACGTCCCAACTGTAGTAAGGACTGTTTATATTGATAGCTTCCTCTCCTTTGTACAAAAAGGAATATTTCAAATTTAGTGGCTCTAGGTAACCTACCTCATCAGGCAACTCGACATCTAAAACAATTCCTGATTGGCTGTAGCTCTCACTAGCTTTTCCATTAAACAAAAGAACCAGGATCAAGATAAAATAAAACATTTTCATAAGCATATAATTTATTATGGCTGTATTGTAATGAAAGCGCAAAATAAATATCTAATTGGGGTTAAAGCCAGGACTAGCCTTCCGACTTCTAATGAAGTTGAGATGTAATGGATGAAACTTACCGTTATTATTGTCATCAAGTTGGGGATACATTAGGTTATCCCCTCTAGCATCCAAATGCCCCAAACCAAATTGATGTCCAATTTCGTGAGAAATACTCCTGCCTATAAAGCTGCTTTTACTATTGTCTCTGAATGTTTCAAAGGGTATGTAGCTGTCGTGACCGCCTATAGCTAGGTTAAAAGGATCAGAAATGCTTCTTGTGATACCCAAATTAATGCCAGTATACTGGAAATCGTCGTTATCATCAGAGTCGATATCATTCTCAGTAGCTGGATCGTTATCTCTTCGCCAAACATAAGTCTGAAATGCAGCTAGACAATAAGCAATCCATAATCTCCTAGAGTTATTATTTTCTAAGACTCGCGTTTCTGAACCGTCATCTGAATTTACATAATACGATGCCATCTCACTAATTCTTATCAAGTTAGCTTTAAAAACATTTGTATCAGATACACTAATTAAGGCTACAGGCAAAACGAAAGCTTCATGGTAAGCTTTCATTTCTTGTAATACTCCATCAGGGTCGTTTATAAAATCATAAGGCAACAAATTATCCTCTGGCCTGGCATCATCATCCCATAACAAGAAACCAATACTTAAAGAGTCCGAAACCACCTGGTTATTGGTAGTATCTACTTGAATAACATGGACGGGATTAGCCATACTGTCTACTCCCAGCCGCAGCCGATAAATATTGCTGTCTTGTGCAGCGGGCAAACTACCTGTCTGCACATCCAGTTCGTAGAAGAAAACAGTGTTATCAGCCGGGTTTAGGATTTCTTGCACCTCCCCGCTTGCTACCATATTGCCTACCGAATCTAATAAATTAAAAGTCAAGGGGAGTACTTTAGAGGGGCTTCGCTTTATCAATAATCGGCGCTCTCCACATAATACAGATATCATTGTAAATTCATCGGTGCCTGACAACTTACTTCCTTTGAACCCGCTAATCGTACCCGAGGCAGCATTATCATCTACCGTAAGATTGTCCATAGAGTCGTACTCCACATGCAGCAGACGCCATACTGTCAGCACATTAGTCGAAAAAAGATGCGATAAGCTAAAATCACCAAAGCCCAATAGCCCAGGCAGGAACTGTCTTTGTTCTGGATCGACTATGTGTAGGCCATGTTTTCGGTCCAAGTTTTGTAATCGTTCCAGGTATGCCCGGTCAAAAGCCGCTGCAGCCCGGTAGTTATCCCCAGCAAGTATAGAAACCTGAAAGTTAGTCTCTATATTTTGGACACCGTCAAAGACAAGCTCAACAATACCATCATCATCCGCATCATCAACAAAACGCCCTTCCTTTCGATCATGTCCCTCAGGAGCACCACGGTTATCTTGGTCTTTATTAAATGGAATTCCATTTGGGGGGTAGAAATTGCTTGTCCCTGAGTAAAAGCCATCTTTCCCCGATTGGTCGTTAGGGTCAACCTCGCCTCCTTTTGCAGAAGGGTCATCTACATCAAATGAGCGCACATAGAGTGTGAGAGGCTCCACAGGAGTCACGCTTAGCCGTGCTTCAACCTTAACAATATCCCTTAGGCTAGAAACCGTTGTCCCGCCCGGGTCAATCCGGCCGCCGGGGAAAACCCGTTTATTCTGAAGCGGGCTGCCATCGGAAAAGGTATCGCTATTCCCAACTTGGCTATTATCCGTATCAAGGCTGTCGCTTTCTGTATTATCGGGTCCGGCAAACCCATTGCCCATACCTTTCCATTGCATGCCAAGCATGCCCACAATCGTTATGGAAACTTCATCCGCTACAGGGCAATCCGGGTTGTCATTACAGCTTGCCCGAAGTACAGTAGCCCGCTGTGAAGTATGCTGCCTGATGCCTTCCACCCAATACTCTGCCGTAAGTACGGTGTCGCCATTCAAAATCTGTTCAACCAATACCACCGTATCCCCTAATTGAAATTCTTCACCTTTCTTTTTTGTCGGGGTTTTCCAAATTCTTATATCTCCTTCGCCAGAGATTGCCCTTAAATAAACCGGTATGGTATCTGCGCTTCCAGGTTTTAGGGTAACTACAAGCCGCATGAGGTCATTATCGCCCCCTTCTACCTCATTGTCCTCCAGATCGCTTTTACGGTCTCCATCATCATTGTCTATGTTCAGAAAGGCCATAGCTCCAATGCTATCCTCAGCTATCACCAATGTAGTATCGTTTCCTGCCAGGGCTTCAGGTTTGTAAATGCTTAAATCCAGCTCCATATTCTCACTCAAAACCGTTATGGAAAAATCTTGTTTGGCTGTACAACCATTAATATCAGTGACGGTTATTCCGTAGTCACCTGCTTCATTCACTTCAATGCTTTGCCCAGTGGTACCATCTGACCATTCGTAAAGGTTGTAGCCGGGCCCTGCGTCTATGATAACACTACTACTATCATCGCAAAGGTGCACCGGAAAAGGAGACAACTCAAAGTCTGGACTGGTGCAAGCCTTTACCCTGACTTGATCGCTATTTGTACATCCGTTTTCATCAGTGACCGTTACCGAATAGGTACCTGTCTCTGTCACCGAGATGGTAGGAGTTAGTTCCCCTGTTGACCATTGAACCGAAGCATAATCTCCATTCACTTCCAGTATATTTGATCCTGTGGTGCAACTACCGGACGAACGACCCTGATCCCCTTCGTTAGGTGTGAACGTAGGATCATCTGCAAAGCAAAAAGAAGGGTCCTTAGGTAAAATTTCGATATTCTGAGCTTCTGAGTCGTCTACAAAAAATTCATGTGATTGATGACATCCATTAGCATCCGTAACAGAAAGCATATAACTGCCAGTACGGTTTATCTCCAGAAACCGCCCGGTACCAAGCTCGTTACCGTAGGTGTCCAGCCAATAATAAGCTTGAAATCCTTCCGGCGCGCTCATCGTCAAAGAGCCTCCAAGACATAACCTGGCGGAACTCGGACTGACGTTTAATCCGGTAATCCCTTCTGTTACCATTACGGAATCTACCACTTCGCATCCATAATCGTTAATCCCATACACTTTATACCATCCGGGAGTATCTACAGTGATGGAAGAGTAATTCCCATATACTTCACCTGATGGGGCTATCCAAGTGTAAGCTGTAAAACCTTCCGTAGCATTTATATCCACACTTCCTTCACAAATCATAGGATCAGTAGGCGTAATTATAAGCGTTACGGCAGCAATAGCCTCTATAGCAATGGTATCCGTTGCAGTACAATTTGTGGTATCAATAACAGTCACATGGTACGCCCCAGCTTGCGCTATCGTTATTTCAGCAGTAGTATCTCCAGTTGACCAAAAGATGTTATAATCATTGATATTTCCGGCTATAGAAACCTGTAGTACCTTTTCCGTACCTTCACATAGGGTTTTCCCACCATGAGCGGTGAGAGACAATTCATCTATTGTTTTAACTGTGACAGTCACCTCGTCTTCCACAATTAGTTCCCCCTCCGAAGTAGTCACATAAACAGTATAGGTAGTCGTCTCAGAAGGCGTAGCATTAGGCATAGCAGATGCAGGGTCATCCAGCCCATCCGTAGGCTCCCAAGCATAGCAATACTCCACACTATCCATCGGATGAGGCGCTGGCAGGCAGCCCGTGCCCAATTGCACAGTCTCCCCAGCGCAGATGGTATGGTCCGGCCCGGCGATACTAGTACACGGCGGCTCCACCCCCACCCCAAAGCTCATCACTTCCTCACCATTTCCATCCGTGAGCTGGAAAGTGTATGTACCGGCAATAGTATCCGAAGCCGGCGACAGCTCGAAGCACAGGGAGTCTGTACTGCCTGCCGGAAAGGTCAGCGGCATAGTTGTGAACTCAGTAAAGTGCGGGGAGCCGTCCCCATCAATACTAAGCTCTAAAGCCATATCCTCAGCTGGCGCGCTATCTGGCGACAGGCATAGCGTGAACGGAGTGCCGGGCTCGGCATCTATACCACCTGTTATTGGGTTGTTATCATTGTATGTCAGAGACAAACTGGGCACTGGAGCTTCTTCCAGAGCTTCGACCATGAAATTATCAAGGCGGGCAAACACATCGGGGAGATTAACACCACCATGCTCCGCACCCACCCAATAGTTACCATCAGCCGCGACAGAAAACGTATCGCTTTCTACTGTCGCGCCGGGGTCTTCATATTCGATATCGGCAAGCGGTACATTCTGTGATATGACTATCTCTTGTTGAAGATTCCCCGCCGGCGCATACGCAAAGCTAACCGCCTGCCCGGTTCTGGTAACCTTTCCATTAAGGGATACCCGGTAGGTTACACCTGCCAGCAGGGAAACGCGCATGGCGATCCGGTCCTGAGCACTAAAGCTGTTTGTGAACGCGCAAAGGTCATTGGAATTCCCAGAAGCACCATTATTCCCCAAAGTGAATCCTACGGCATTAAAACCCTGCACGCCGCTCAAATTCGGGTTGAAAGAAGGGTTTGAAAAATCAACAACCCGTACCGTATCCCAGCTTTGAGCGGAGGTGAAGAAAGGCACTACAAGCAGAGCAGTCAACAGGAGTAGCCGCGCCAGTGATTCACCGAAAAACACATCGGTAAATTTCGTAGCGGGTGTACAGGAATGAGTAGCACGATGTTTTTTCATCTTATGACTGAATTTTAATGCCCGAATCAACATGAAATTTACACCCGGGCAAAGGGGTTTACCCTTCCGGCGATACACGTTGCCGGAAGCTGTGAAAACGAATATTATATTAGGTATGCACCAACCTATGCATACAGTAGGGTCGTATTAACAACTCACTGTTGTGTGCATAACAAATTGCACTTTTTGAATAGCTTGGCAGCATTTGCCGTTTGCCTCTACTGGATAAGCTGGAGCAGAGCGGGAAGCTCTACCCCAGCAGCCAGAGGGCTTAAATGCAGAGGGTTGCCTTTGTGTTTTGTGCAATTTGTACACACCTAACTGTTTGCGGAGGACCGCACTGAGACCTTTTAATTATCTTTGTGCCGGGATTGCCGCAAAGGCGCCCCAATCTAATCTGCTACCTGACAAATCCTACATTGGTACAAACCAATTTTAGGACAAACCAATCAAGTTAGAGATTAGAGCCAGTTGAAGCACAGGCATTTTCAAACGCTATGATCAAAGAGGCAACCTGCTGCCTACGGATAGACAACCTTACCTCATTTAAAAGACCAAACGTTTATCCGCTTTTCATCAGGCATAGCATGCTATACTGACAAAAGGAGCAATGCCTTTCCCATAAATTGTTCCCCAGATAAAAATGTGCAATACTTAAGCGCTTGCGCGAAAATGGCTTATTTATACAGGAGGCAGAAGCGTTAATTGCTGCTGCTCTTTCATTTATAATTTCCTAAAAATGGTAAAGTTAACCCCCCCCCCCCGAGATTCCAAAATTTTTGGGTGTTTTTTTCAAAAAAATATTGTGCCTCTAAATATACAAGCAAAAGTTGATGCCCAATGTGAATAGGCAAACTCCTTTTTTAAGGCAATGATGGGGTCTTAGTCCGGAGAAATCTGCTTTCCTGTATTGCTCTGCTGTGAGCATACCTCAATTTCCCATACTATTTTTATCTTTGTGCCGTTGAAAATCAGCTAAAAGTTCCTATTGCAGTAACTTATAATTATCGAATCAAAATACTCGTAACGAGCATGAAGAATATTGGAATTACCCTAATGGCAGCACTACTGTCTCTTGCCGTCTGGCAATGCACCTCTGAGGTTAAAGGTACCGTCATTGAAGGGCAAATTGAAAATGCAGCCAACATGCAGGTCTACCTCGATCAGGTGAAGATTGGCAAAGCCAGCAACGTCCTGTCCAAAGCAGAGATTGGTGCCAACGGGCAGTTCACGATGGAATTTCCGGAGGGCATTGAGCCCGGCGTGTACCAGATGCGCATTGGTGCCAAGAACTTCAACCTGGTTTTTGACGGCTCCGAGAAAGCCGTTGACCTACAGGGCGACCTGAACGACATTCAGACGTACAACTTTACGATCGAAGGGGCAAAGGACTCCAAAATCCTGGTACAAACGATGTCGAGCCTCTTCAAGCGGGAATACCAGGCATCAGATGTTGGAAACTTTGTCGACTCTGTTTCCAATCCGGTACTGGGCGCGTTTGTTGCCTACCGTGCCCTGAATACCAACGGGCAATTCCTCGACACCCAAAAGAAAGCCCTCAGCCGCCTCAACGAGGCCATTCCCAATTCTGAAATGGGCGCCAACTACGGTGCATTCCTGACCGCAGTAGAGCGGCAGTACATGCAGCAGCAAGCGCAGGAGCTGGTTCAGGTGGGCCAAATGGCGCCGGATATCAAAATGAAAAGCCCGGACGGCAAAGAATATGCCCTGTCTGATTTGAAAGGGAAGATTGTCCTCCTTGATTTCTGGGCGAGCTGGTGTGGCCCGTGCCGCCGGGAAAATCCCAACGTGGTTGCGGTTTATGACAAGTATAAAGACCAGGACTTCACCGTGTTCAGTGTTTCTCTGGATGGCATAGATGCCCGCACGCGCAGCCGCCTCAACTCAGAGATGGAAGCCGAAACCTATCTCCAAAATCAGAAGCAGCGCTGGGTACAGGCCATTGAGCAAGACAACCTGAAGTGGGCTTACCACGTGAGCGACCTGAAAAAGTGGGAATCGGATGCAGCCGCACTCTATGGCGTGCGCAGTATTCCACGTGCTTTCCTTATTGATCGGGACGGCAGGATCGTTTCCACTCAGGTGCGGGGAGCTGCAGAAATTGAATCAGAGTTGAAGAAATTGCTATAAGCCGGTTTTTACTGCTCACGACAAAAGCCATTCGGGAAATGCCTGAGTGGCTTTTGTTTTTTTCCGGAGGGCTTTGGAGGTGCCAGGTTGAGGTTGGGCTTGGAGTTGTCCGGAAGAGGATGAGGCTGAGGTCCTGGCAGTGGCTTCAGGGGGTGGATAGCAAGCTATCCGGCAGCCCGCCCGGAGTCGATCGCAAAGCGGTCGTGTCCTATGGAGGCTCTCCCTTAGCCCACTAAACCTCAACCTCAACCTTCTCCAGCTGACGTAGCCAAGCGAAGTCAGCGGCCTTAACCCTGATTCCCCAGCACGCCAATAATAATCCCCGCTGCCACCGCCGCATTCAGCGACTCGGCACCGCCACCGGCTCCCTTCGGAATAGACACCCGGTGCGTCACTTTTTCCATAATTGCCGGGGTAATACCTGCGCCTTCATTACCAATCACCAATACGCCGGTTTCAGGCAGGTCCGCCTGAAAAACGTTTTGGCCTTCCATATCCGCACCAAAGACCGTAATTTCCGGCACCTGATTAATAACCGCTTCAAAATCGGCAGTAAGGGTTTGCACGCGCAAAAAAGCCCCCATTGACGCCTGAATGACTTTGGGGTTGAACACCTCTACACAATTCGGGGAACAAATCACCGTTGAAATACCAAACCAATCCGCCAGGCGCAGCAGGGTGCCCATATTGCCGGGGTCCTGCAAGTCATCCAGAAAGAGGGTGAGCTGTGTATCAAGCTTTACCGCCTTTAATTCGTAGTGCGGCTGCTGTACCAGCGCCAGGGCCTGATTGGGGGTTTTGAGCAGAGACAAGCGGCTGAGTTCATGATTGGAGACCGTGACCACCTCCAAGCCGGCGGGCCACTTTTGGGACGGCCACCGCACCATCCACTCCGGCAGTGCAAAAAGTGATTCCACCCAATCTGGCCGGTATTCGAGCAGTTCGCGGACCATCTTATCTCCCTCAACGACGAATTTATTATACTTTTGCCTAAACTTCTTCTGGCGAAAAGACTGTATATATTTGATAACGTTTTTCGAAACCGGCATATCGTTATTTTGGCTTTTTGATCAAAATGCCCATGCGTAGCAGTGAAAGCACAATATACTTAATCAGTGTCGTTCTGGCACTGCTGTTTTTTTCTTCCTGCAATTCCTCCAAGTACCTGGCTGCGGACGAATACCTCCTGCGTGGCAATAGCATCAAGCTGCATGCGGATGACAAAATGGACCGCAAGCGGAATATGAAGTACGAGTTGTCCACGCTCTACAAACAAACCGAGAACAACCGCTTTTTCTTTATCCCACGCGAATGGTTTTATTTTGTGACGGATGGCCCGGAGGATACGACAAAGTTTGACAAGCTGCTGCGTCGGGTCATCAGCGAGCCACCAGCCATTTATGATCCTTCGCTGCGTGATGCCACGGAGCAATCTATGCGCTACTACCTCCAATACAAGGGCTACTTCAATGCGGAAGTCTACTCCGACCCGCTGGTCCGCGGAAAGAAGATCTTCCTCACCTACCACATTACCCCCAACGAGCAGTTCCGGGTAGACACGATTGTATTTATCAGTGAGGACCCGGGGGTTGACAGCACGCTGCGGTCGATTGCACCGCAGAGCCACCTTAAGCCAGGTGCTCCGATTGATGGAAAACTGTACGACCAGGAACGGGACCGCATCACCCGCTACCTGCGCAACCACGGTTATGCTTACTTTTTTGGCAACTATTTTGCCCCGCTTGATGCCGATACCACCGTAGATGGCAAAAAAGCCGCCCTGCGACTGGAAGTACTCCCCCCGGTAGAAGACAGTGTACATCAGCAATACAAGATTGATGATATTTCGGTCCTTCTGGACTATATTCCCGGGCAAGGCGACTCCACCCTGCTCGATACTACCATCAATGACATTCACCTGAGCACCTCCCACCCCTACTTCAGAGTGGCTCCGGCGACCGTTGTGGAGTCTATCTTCCTGAAGCGGGGCGACCTTTATAATCAAGACGATTATGACCTGACTAACAAACAGCTCAATAGCCTGGGCGTCTTCCGGTTTGTCCGGATCAAACAAACCGTTGACTCTCTATATCCGGACCGGTTAGATATCCGAATTGAACTGACCCAAAACAAGCGCCTTGAAGTCGGTGCTGACCTGGAGTTTAACTACGCCAGCCGCAGTGCAACAGGCATTGGCAACCTGATCGGCACCACCGTCAGCCCCTCGGTACGCCACCGTAATGTATTTGGAGGAGCAGAGCTCCTGATTATGGATTTCAATGCCGGTGCGGAATTCAACCCTGCACCGCAGGCTATATCTGCCGGGCAGTTTTGGAACACCGTTGACCTTGGTTTGCAAACTAATCTTTACCTGCCCCGCTTTATAGATTACCTCAATATCTGGCGCAGGCTGGACCGCGCCAGACTGGGCAAAAAAGAATCCTCTATCTTTCTCAAAGAAGGCTTTTATCAGTCCTTGAAGGAAAATGCCTCCACCCGGATTTCCGCCAACTACAACTACCTGCTCATCCGGGATTTTTACCAGTACAATCTTTTCACCGGCACTTATGGTTTTGACCACAAGCCCGCCCCCAACCAGCGTTTCATTTTCAACCACGTGGGTATTGATTACCTGCTGCCCACCACGGAAGCCAACTTTGACTCCCTGCTCACGTTCAACCCTTTCCTTGAGCGCTCCTTTGGTGAACAATTATTTGTGAGCGTCCTGTTCCGTGACCTCAACTATGTGTACAACTCGCGACCGAACCGGCGGGGCAACTCTTACTACCTCGGCTTTAATGTGGAGCTGGCAGGTGCGGAAATTTGGGCGGGCAATGCCATTTACAACAGCTTTTCTCTGGAGCCTGATACGCTACGCCTTACGCTGGGCGGCGGTCAGGGCGTTGACTTCTCACAGTACGCCCGTACCCAGGTAGACTTGAGGCGGTACTGGCAAAGCCGCCCCAACCATAGCCTGGCCGCCCGCTTATCGGTGGGCGTGGCTCGTCCATTTGGCTATACCACAGATGTGCCCTATGTGAAGCAATTCTTTGCCGGTGGCCCGAACAGCATCCGTGCCTGGGCGCCCAGAGGGCTCGGCCCCGGCGCATACGAAGATACCCTGGCGGTGCGCAGCGCCAACAATACCCGACTTTACCAAACGGGCGACTTTAAGCTGGAAGCCAATTTGGAGTACCGGTTTAAGATCTTCTGGCTGATGAATGGGGCTTTTTTCCTCGATGCGGGCAACATCTGGACCCTGCGGAGAGACCCCAACCGCTGCGGCTCACAGTTTTTGCTCCGGGGAAAAACCTATACCTGCCTGGACCAGGAGTCCGGAGAGCGTATTACCTATACCAATGAGCCTTTCTATAGACAAATTGCTATAGGCGGGGGCTTTGGGCTCAGGCTGGACTTCTCCTTTTTTATTCTCCGGCTGGACATGGGCGTTAAATTACGACATGCTGCCCCTTTCCCCAACAACCCAGACAGCTCTACCAACTGGCAGAACTACTGGTTCAGGGATTTCCGGCCCAATGGCAACCGTGTAAACCTGAGCCTCGGTGATATTGTAGCTTTCAACCTTGGCTTTGGCTATCCCTTCTGAACCTGTATCGGCTTGAAGATTTTGCTATCGGCAACAAAAGTGCCAAAAGGCACTACTGAAGCGACCAGCGACCAGAAGGTCTGTCCCAGGCTCATACCGTATTCTGACCGGGCTAGCAAAACTACCCCGATATAACCAATAAACAGAAAACCATGCGCCATACCAATGATCATATTAGGCTCGGGGATACCTGCCATATACTTCAGGGGCATCGAAAAAAAGAGAATCAGCAGGAAGGAAACGCCTTCCCACAAGGCGAGTGCCCGCAGGGCCTGAATGGTAGTACCAAAATATTTCTTGAGCATACTAAAGCTTTTGGGTCAATAACAACCAAACTAAAGCTTGGTTAGGCCATAGACCATGCATATGACCGCGTTATTGCAAAACCACCGTCATTTAAACAAAGTCTTCCGGCCGTATTGGCTACAAATTGGGCATTCCCGGGGATTGTGCCCACGGGCCGGACAATATTCCCGTCCAAAAAAGATGATTTGAAGGTGCAATTTATTCCATAGGTCACGATGGAAAAGTCGCTTAAGGTCTTGTTCCGTTTTCTGGACATTTTTACCTGTGCTCAGTCCCCATCGATAAGCCAGGCGGTGGATATGGGTATCTACCGGGAAAGCCGGCTCGCCAAAGGCCTGTGACATGACAACCGATGCGGTCTTGTGCCCTACGCCGGGGAGCGCTTCGAGCGCTTCCATGTCTTTGGGCACCTCCCCATCGTACTTTTCCAATAATATCCGGGACAGCTCGCTGATGGCGGCTGACTTTCGGGGCGACAAGCCACAGGGGCGAATGGTTTCCCGGATTTTATCTACGGATAATTTAGCCATATCCTGCGGATTATCAGCTTGCTCAAAGAGCAGCGGTGTGATACGGTTGACCCGCTCATCTGTACACTGTGCAGATAGCAGGACAGCAACCAGCAGGGTGTAAGGGTCCTTATGGTCTAACGGGATCGGAACCTCTGGGTAGTAAGACTCCAGGATTTCGGTAATCGCTTTAACTTTCTGTTGTTTCGTAACTCTTCTCATGCCTTGTTCAAAGTGAATGATTTTTCAAAATGGTTGGCATTTGAAATCTTGGGGTTGGGGTGTCAGAGCATGTTTGGATTTCACCTTTCGGGCTGCGTTCGCTCCAAAAGCGAAATCCCAAACGCTCTTAATGATCATACTCGAAAGTCCCGTTGGGGCTTTCTATTCGTACGGACGCCGTATCAGCTTTTTCAACTCGTCCGATAATTTGTGCTTCGATACTAAACTGTTTGGCAATATCAATGACCGCCTGTGCTTCGCTTTCCGGCAGATAAACCTCCAAACGCTGACCCATATTAAACACCTGGTACAGCTCTTTCCAGTCGGTGCCTGATTCTTCACGAATCATCTGAAACAGCGGCGGTAATGGCAGTAGGTTATCCTTGATCACCCGGACATTATCAACAAACTTGACCACCTTCGACAGCCCTCCGCCGGTATTGTGAATCATGCCGTGAATGGCGGGCCGAAGCTGCTTCAACAGTTGAGCGATGACTGGCAGGTAAGTACGGGTTGGGGAAAGCACCAGCTGGCCTGCGGTCATCGTTTTACCGTGGCCTATGCTGACCGGGTCTGTGAGGCTTTTAGAGCCTACATAAACCACTTCATCAGGTAGGCTGGGGTCATAACTTTCGGGATATTCAGAAGCATAACGGTGACTGAATACATCATGACGGGCACTCGTCAGCCCATTGCTGCCCATACCGCCGTTGTAAGATTTTTCATAGGAAGCCTGCCCGTAAGAGGCCAGCCCTACGATAACATCGCCGGGTTGGATATCATTCACAATCAGGTCGCGGCGCTTCATCCGGGCAAAAGCGGTGTAGCCTACGTCTATGGTGCGCACGATGTCGCCCACATCTGCGGTTTCTCCGCCCGCCAGGTGTATTTCCACCCCATGGCTGTTCATTTCTTCCACAAAGGCGGAGGTAAAGTTGATAATAGTACGGATCACTTCACCTGAAATCAGGTTCTTGTTACGGCCAATAGTGGAAGACAGCAGAATATTACTGGTGCAGCCTACGCAGCCCATATCGTCCAGGTTCATGACCATCGCATCCTGTGCGATACCTTCCCAGACCGATAAGTCACCGGTTTCTTTCCAATACAAATAAGCCAGGCTGCCCTTGGTGCCTGCGGTGTCCGCGTGCATCAGGGTACAATGGTCTTTACTGCCTGCAGCGATATCCGGCAGAATTTTACAAAATGCATTAGGGTATAAACCTTTATCCAGGTTCTTGATTGCCGCGTGCACCTCGTCTTTCGTAGCAGAAACGCCACGCAGCCCGTACTTTGATTGGTCAGACATCCGAATTCCCGATTTTCCGCAAAGATAGGCAATTCCGTAGGAAGGATTAGGCAAACGCCCAAAAAGGATGTATAATATCGGCAGGATCGTACAGAGGCAAAATTTTTTTTACGCAGATTTTAACTTAAAGTTCCATTTTTTGTAACTTTAACAATTATTATTAGGCACAACTTCTAGCCACTTCTATATTTGCAGGTGCATACAACACTATACGAAGCACCTCTGATCCCATGAGTTTCATCCCAAAAACAATTAGCAGCTATTTACCACAACCAACGCCTGACGGCTTGGGATTGCCGTTTTTGTAGCACAAATTTATTCATCAAACCTACACACTGTGGATCTACCAGAATCGATTAACCACTTTTACCGAAAACACCGACGTCTCATAAATATTTCAACGATTGCCTTTGCCGTCCTCCTTTCAGGAACGGCTATTTTTTATGCCGCTACGCAACTGACCAGCAAGAAAGCGTTACGTGCTTCGTTGTCCTCTGCGGAGGCACCAGTAGCACTAAGCGCCTTCCCGGCGGTTGTCCCTACCCTAAAGTACGGCTTCGCAATCGATACCTTACAGCTTCAGGAAAACACCATACAATCCGGACAATTCTTAGCCGACATCCTCCTGGGTCAGCAGCTCGATTACCCTTCGATTGAGAAGCTGGTCGCCAATATGGAGGATGTTTTTGATGTCCGTCATCTTCGGGTAGGCAAACCCTACTCTATTCTTTCCAAGCCCGGTACGGATCAGCCTCTTTACATGGTCTATGAGCCTAACGACTACGAATATGTCGTTTTCGGGCTTTCGGGCGATTATAAAGTGGAGCGCAAAGAACGTGTAGTGGAAACACAGCAGAGTTCTGTTTCCGGCACGCTTGAATCATCACTCTGGAATGCCATCGTAGGGCAGGGGCTGAGCTACGAGCTGGCCGCGAAAATGGAAGGTGCGCTACAGTGGTCTATCGATTTCCACCATCTTCAGAAAAATGATGAATTTAAACTGGTTTTCGACCGCGAGTTTATTGATGGCGAAGAAGTAGGCGTTGGTGCTGTGCATGCCGCTTATTACAAAACGGGAGAGAACGAATACCACGCCATTTACTACAAAAGCGAAAATGATGATCAGGAAGGCTACTACGACCTTGAGGGTCGCCCGATGAAGCGAGGCTTCCTGAAATCACCGGTGAAATACTCCCGGATTTCCTCCTATTACAACCTGAACCGCTTCCATCCTATCCTGAAACGCCGCCGCCCGCACTTCGGGACCGACTATGCGGCTCCTTACGGCACACCAATCTATGCGGTAGGCGACGGTGTCGTCTCCCGTGCTTCCTATACCAAAGGCAATGGCAATTTTGTAAAAATCAAGCACAACAAGACTTATCAGACGCAGTACCTGCACATGCAAAAGTTTGCGAAGGGGATCAGCGTTGGCAGTCATGTGAAGCAGGGTCAGGTTATCGGCTATGTGGGATCTACTGGTTTGGCGACCGGTCCGCATGTATGTTTCCGCTTTTGGAAAGATGGAAAGCAGGTCAATCACCTCAACATGCAGTTCCCGCCTGCCAAGCCACTGCCAGATGCTGAACTGTCTGGTTTTGAAAAGCAGCGCGATCTTTACATGGAGCTGCTCAGCAGTGCAAAACCAAATAGAATAGAAGAACAAACAACGGAAGAAGCCGCAGGTGCGGACAACCCGTAAACCACAGAGTATAAAGGCGCATCAAAACAAAACGAAGCCCCCTTCGGTTGCCATTTGGTACCGGAGGGGGCTTTTACTTTGAACTATCCTTACCCGTGCCCTACCCGGGCGCTGAATCATCGTTGAGGGTTGTAGTTATTCTTCCCATTACGCTCTAATTCCAGCTAATGAAATCCGGCATATTGGCAATGACCGTGTAGGCATCACCTTTATTGTACATTGCTCTTTCCCAGATATGACCGGCATTCATGTTGAAAAGATAGTTGGCATGCATATCTGCCACAACCCAGGAACCAATGTTCATTTCATCATCCAATTGGCCCTCTGACCAGCCGGAATAGCCTACAAAGAAACGAATATCTTTAGGCTCGATAAGCTGTGAAGTCACCAGGAATTTCAGCTTCTCAAAGTCGCCACCCCAGTAGATCCCATTGCCTACCGGGCGGCTACCCTCCAGCAAATCACCAACGGTATGTAGGTAGTGGATAGTATCCCGTTGTACAGGCCCGCCATAAAGGACGCGGGAATCAAATTCAGGAAAAGACTCGACCAGCGCATCGATCTGCATATCAAGTGGCTTGTTCATGATAAACCCCACGCTGCCTTCTTCGCCATGCTCGCACAGTAGTATAGCAGCCCGCTTAAAATTAGGATCTAACATGAAAGGCTCCGCCAGAAGGACTTGCCCGTTTTTCACTTGATTGCTAACCATAAATTGATGCTTTCGATAAAAAGAACCCATTTAGGAGTGGGTTTGGTTCAGTCTGCGTAATATTTTTTGGCGTGATTATAATGCGCTCGTTTGGATCTTACGGTCCATTTTCTTTACAAACCCCTGCAATGTCTTGCCATTACCGCCAACCTCAATGAACTCAGTGACCCCATCGGCAATCATATTTTTCATGGTTTGGGTCCATCGTACCGGTGCAGTCAACTGGGCGATGAGATTTTTTTGAATGACTTCCGGGTCGCTGGTGGGCATAGCGGTAGCATTTTGGTAAATGGGGCAAGCAGGCTTTTGAAAGACTGCTGCTTCAATAGCCGCCTGTAGTTCATCCTGGGCAGGCTGCATAAGCGGAGAGTGAAATGCTCCTCCTACTGCCAGTACAATCGCCCGTCGGGCCCCGGCTTCCTTGAGTGCCTCGACTGCTTTATTAATCCCTTCCATAGAACCGGAAATCACCAATTGGCCCGGGCAATTGTAATTTGCAGGCACAACAATCTCATCAATTGCTTCACAAACCTTTTCGACTGCTTCATCATCCATACCGATGATAGCCGCCATAGTGCTTTCCTGCATCTCACAGGCTTTCTGCATGGCTTGTGCACGGCCTTGTACCAACTTTAAGCCCTCTTCAAAACTAAGAGCTCCGGCAGCTACGAGGGCAGAAAATTCGCCAAGAGAATGCCCGGCAACTGCGCCCGGGTCCATCGCTTCGCCTGCCATCTTCGCCTTTGCAATGGAGTGAAGGAATACAGCAGGCTGGGTAACCCTTGTTTCCTTGAGGTCCTCCGCTGAGCCTTCAAACATGACATCCGTAATTCGGAAGCCCAGAATATCATTGGCTTGCTCAAAAAGGTTTTTTACCAGATCACTGCTTTCGTACAGGTCTTTACCCATCCCTTCAAATTGGGAAGCTTGGCCGGGGAAAACATAGGCTTTCATGATGTATTTTTTGTTTTGATGGAAGATAAATATTGGTCTGGCTGAATTAGCGAACACTCTCACCAGAGCGCCAATTTCACTAATGCAAATTTGCGCTCACCAGATTGAGGAATTCCGAACGGGTCTCTGCCCTTTGAAATTCGCCGGTAAATGCGGAGGTCGTGGTCACGGAGTTTTGTTTTTGTACGCCCCGCATCATCATGCACATATGCCGGGCTTCAATCACGACAGCCACGCCAAGTGGATTGAGGGTCTCGTGGATGCAATTCAGAATCTGGTCTGTAAGGCGCTCCTGTACCTGCAGCCGACGGGCAAAAACGTCAATGACCCGTGGGATTTTACTCAGCCCTACGATATAGCCGTTGGGAATATAAGCAACGTGTGCCTTACCAAAAAATGGCAGCAGGTGATGTTCGCACAAAGAGTATAATTCGATATCCTTAACAAGGACCATTTCGCTGTACTCTTCCCGGAACATGGCCGATTTCAGAATCTGTGTAGCATCCTGTTCGTACCCCTGTGTCAGGAACTGCATGGCTTTAGCTGCCCGTTCCGGGGTTTTCACCAGTCCTTCCCGGTCTACATCCTCGCCGAGCTTGTCAATAGCGCCGCGATAGAAATCTGTCAGAAAATTGGTAGTCGCTTGGTCGTATTCCTCTGTTTTGTGAAATGCCATGCTTGGTTGAGTTGATTCCTATGAAGAACGCCATGAACGGAAAAGGGTTGTCCAAAGCCTATTCACCATAGTATTCAGCGAAGATATTTTCGGTCTCATACAGTTTAATGCAGTGGAGCTGACAGTCTTTCAGCAAAGGCTGCAGCTGCTGCCAGAACAAGATCACCAGGTTCTCAGTGGTCGGCTGCATCCCTTCCGGAATGAAGTCGACGTCCAGATTCAGGTTGCTGTGGTCTACTTTATCGACAATAGAGGACTTGATCAGCTTGCTGAGCTGCTTGACATCCACGATGAAGCCAGTTACCGGATCAGGCCTGCCTTTGACCGTTACGAATAAGTCGTAGTTATGCCCATGCCAGTTTTTATTCGAGCACTTGCCGAACATCTGCTGGTTTTTCTCTTCACTCCAGCTATCGACCCATAGTTTGTGGGCAGCATTAAACCGCTCTTTTCTAGTCAGATAAACCATAGTGGTTTTTACAATTTTTATCGTTTTTAACAGGCTCTCAAAACAGAACGGCAAAAGTACAAATATTTCTGTTTCTTCGGTCTTATGCCTGCACAAAGTCGATGCGCAGCCCGAATCTGTCTACATTTTTTGATTCCAAACGGCCTTTAGCTGTATATTGGCAACACAGAAGTCATCAATAAGAGCGTATTTGAAGTGATTTACAACGTAAAGCTTACTCCAAAGCTACTCGTAAGCAAAGCTCGACCACGGTAATAACCTATGGAAGAACATTTCCAGACATCCAGAGCCGACCGCATCTACAAGGTGCTGACCCGGCGCGAAGTGTACCACAGCTTGTTTTGGCTGATGGTGCTATTGCTGTTGACCCTGTTCGAGAATACCCGCCAGGGTTTTTGGTTTACACTGAGTAATGAGCTGATCAATATCTTATTTTATGGTACAATTGTGTACTTCAACCTGCTTTATCTCATCCCCAATTACCTGACCAAAAAGAAATTCCTGACCTACAGCGGGCTTTTGGTACTCGCCACGCTTATTATTACCCCTTTGAAGGTACTGGCCTTTTACTTTAAGTTCAGCAACCTGCCACAGTTGCAGGCAGACTTACTGGAAAACATGAACTGGTACTTTTTGCTGACCTTCATAATTGCGGGGTCTTCAACGGTCTTCAAAATCATTACAGACTGGCTCCGGCACTTGCGCGAGAAGCAGGAGCTACAGACGCAAACCATGCAGTCCGAACTGCGGTTTTTGAAATCACAAATCAACCCTCATTTCTTATTCAACACCCTCAACAACCTCTACGCACTCACCCTTAAGAAGTCAGACGAAGCACCGGAGATTGTCCTGAAGCTGTCTGAGATGATGCGCTATATGTTGTACGAATGCAATGAAAAGCAAGTGTTCCTGAGCAAGGAGGTGGCTTACATTCGCAACTACCTCGACCTGGAGCGGATTCGTCAGGGCAAGAATGCGCAAATCAATTTTGAGGTCAACGGCCATATCAGCGACCAAAAAGTGGCCCCGTTGATGTTTATTCCTTTTCTGGAAAACAGCTTCAAACACGGCCTCAGCAGCCGTATTGATGAAGGCTTTGTGAACATCACCATGAATGTTGATGAAAATAATGTACATTTCTACATCGAAAACAGTAAATCTGATGCGCCGCCCAGCCGGGACCCCAGCCGTCCCAGTGGTGGCATAGGGCTCGTTAATATTCACCGGCGCCTCAGGCTTTTGTACCCAGACCACTACGACCTGGATATAGAAGACAGCCCCAATACTTACGCTGTAAATCTCCTGCTCGACATCGAGCCTCAAACTAAAAAATTGGAAGTATGATCAATGCAATCATTGTCGATGACGAACCTTTGGCACAAGACGTGCTGGAAACCTATATCGAGAAGATTCCGGAAATAACCCTGGTACAAAAGTGCAGCAACGCCCTTGAGGCCAATGAGGCCTTGAAGTCCAAGGATGTTGACCTGATGTTTCTCGATATTCAAATGCCCCAGCTTACTGGCGTGGACTTTCTGAAGACCCTCAGCAAGCCGCCGGTTGTTATCTTTACTACAGCCTACCCCAACTACGCAGTAGAGGGCTTTGAACTCAATGCACTGGATTACCTGCTCAAGCCCATCTCACTGGAGCGCTTCATGAAAGCAAGTAATAAAGCCATTGAGCAGATCGAGCTGCGCCGCAAAGGTGCTTCAGCAGAAGCGGCTCCGGCTGTCAGCGATGACCCGGGCTATATTTTTGTCAAGGCGGATAAAAAGCTGATCAAAATACATTACCAGGATATTCTTTATATCGAAGGGCTGAAAGACTACGTGATTATCCGTCAGGAGAACTCCCGGGTCATCACCCTTCAAACCATGAAAAGCCTGGAGGGCAAGCTGCCGCATGGCATCTTCAAACGTATTCACCGCAGTTATATCGTAAATATAGAGCGTATTGATGCGGTGATAGGCAATATGGTGGAAGTCACAGAAAAAGGACAAGCCAAACATCTGCCCATTGGCAAAAATTACCGGGATGAGTTGCTCGAAATTGTCAATAAAAACCGCCTCTAAATTTTGTTATCAGACCCGATCCTGCAAACCTGTGCCGAAGCAATTGGAGCGCCCGTAAAACGGCAACTACCGGTGAGTGGTGGAAGTATCAATGCTGCCTATCGGCTGGACACTGAGCACGGAGCTTTCTTTCTGAAGACCAACGATGCGCCTCAGGCTAATGCGATGATGGCCGCCGATGCCTACGGGTTGCAGCTCTTGAGCAGAAATGGCCCGCTGAGGGTGCCGGAGGTGATTGCCCAGGGTACCATCTCCGACCAAAGCTACCTGCTCCTCTCGTTTATTGAGGAGGGGCGTGCCACACCTGATTCCTGGCAAGCCTTTGGTGAGGGGCTGGCGGAGGTTCACCGGCAAACGGCAGATAGCTTCGGGCTGGACCGTAACAATTTCATTGGAAGCCTGCCGCAAAGCAACAACAGACATACCGCCTGGCCCGCTTTTTATCAGGAAGAACGCCTGAGGCCGCAGGTTCAAATGGCACTTCAGCAGGGCCTCCTCTGGACTGGCGCAGAAGCCCAATTTGATACGCTGTACCAGCGCTTACCGGAAATCTGCCCCGAAGAACCACCCGCCCTGACTCACGGAGACCTCTGGAGTGGCAACTACCTGATCGCTGCCAATGGTGCGCCTGTGCTTATTGACCCGGCAGTGAGCTATGCCCACCGGGAAATGGATCTCGGTATGTCTCTGCTATTTGGCGGTTTTGCGCCTGCTTTTTATGAAGCCTACGAACGTGCTTACCCCACAGCACCCGGCTTTCGGGAGCGGGCAGGAATTTACAACCTCTACTACCTGCTGGTCCACGTTAACCTGTTCGGCCAAAGTTATACCGGTGCTGTCCGGGAAATTGTAGATCATTGGGTACATTAGCGATGCTTAATCAAAAAAAAATGTATAGTCACGATTTTCAAAAGCGCGTTCGTTACGGAGAAACCGACCAAATGGGTTACCTGTACTATGGCAATTACCCACAGTACTACGAAATTGGGCGGGTAGAGATGCTTCGCTCTTTGGGCCTGACCTATAAAGCGATGGAGGAAGACCAAGGGATTCTCATGCCGGTGGTCTCCATGAATATCCGTTATGTGCGGCCGGCTCATTACGATGAACTCATTACCATACGCACTACACTCAGACAGCTACCAGACCGCTTCATCACCTTCAATATGGAGCTCTATAATGAGGAAGGTAAGCTGATTAACGGAGCGACGGTGAAGCTTTGTTTTGTAGATGCTCAGTCTGGTAAAACCATCCCCGCTCCAGAAATGTTAGTGGAACAATTGAATCCGTACTTTGAAGAAACCTAAGATAGACATAGCGGACCTACAGAAGCAATTGTTCAACTTGCCCGTTGTCAAACAAGTCATTGAATGGGCACAGCACAATTCCCTGCCTGGCTTTTTCAAAGTGCCGCTGTACGATGTGTTTGTTTTTATTCAAAACGAGCTGAAACGGAATGACCTCTTTACCCGGTCTTACGCCATTGCCTACAACTTCTTCCTGTCTATTTTCCCGTCGATGATCGCATTTTTTACGCTCATCCCCATATTCAAGTGGGCCTTTATTCAATACCTGCCGGAAGGAGAGAATTTTGACAGTTATCTGCGCACAGAAATTCAACGCATCCTGCCCGGCGTGACCGGAGACCGGCTCTTTTCCTTTGTCGATGACATTACCAACAACCCCCGTTTTGGGCTGCTTAGCATAGGCTTTATCTTTGCTATTTATTTTGCATCGAATGGTATGATTGCTCTCATGCGCGGCTTTGATAAGTCTTACAATAAAACTTTCAAAAGCCGCAATGCTTTCCAAAAGCGCTTCATCGCTATCGGGCTAACCTTTCTGATAGGGGTACTTTTGGTCGCTGCGGTGGTATTGATCATCCTGGGCGAGTTTTTGCTCGAGGTGCTCAACAATTTTATTTCCCTGGATCAATTCACCAATATCACGATTCAGCTGCTCCGCTGGCTGGCCACCCTTTTGGTCTTCTATATGGGTATTGCCCTGATTTATCGCTACGGAGCCGCTGCCAAGCGCCGGTTTGCGATCTTTTCGCCGGGAACCACATTAGCCACCATCCTTTGTATTATTTCCTCCCTGGCGTTTTCCTTTTATGTCAATGAGTTCAACACCTACAACGAGCTGTACGGGTCCCTGGGTGCTATTATTGCACTAATGCTCTGGATTCAGATCAACTCTCTCATTCTACTGATCGGATTTGAGCTGAATGCCAGTATTGCTGTCAACCGGGACCTGAAAAAACAGATACCTGCAAAGGAGGTTTAGTCCACTAGTGCCGAATTATTGCCTCACTTCAATTTTCCGCACCACGGACTGCTTACCCTGCTCAATTTGAAGAAAATAAAGCCCGGATTCGTTTTTTAGTAAATTCGTCCGATCCTTAAAGGTCCCCGAAAAGTCGCCCAGGTCAAAATCGTAGATAACCCGACCCGTGGTATTGTATATTCGAACGTTGGTAGGCGCACGCTCCGGCAGCTCAAAGCTAACCTCCAGCACTTCCTCATCAAAGTCTGCACTGAAATAGAAGTCTTGCACAGACAGCGACTGATCCGTTTTTAAGGAAAGACCGTATTTATCATTTGCGCGCTGTACCGCACCACGGTCCATGCTTTTACTAAGCAGTTTATGGCTGTCGCTACTCCGGCTTTCTGTATCGAAATAAATTTTAGTCTCGCCTTTTCCCGAGTACACTTCAAACTGTCCCCGAGCCTCCTCAAAGGCACATTGGGATTGAATTGGATAAGCGCGCTTTACCTGGCTATTCCCTCTCCGGGCAATGACCTCTATCTTATCCCCAACTTCAGTATCATTGATAGCAGAGGATAGATCTGACCAGTCCAGGATTTTATAGCCATTGATACGCAGGACTTCATCTCCATCTTTCAGCCCCATTTTATCAGCGGTAGAGGTTTTAATGACACGCACGACAATTCCTCCCTGCTGCGCCCCACGGCTTTCCTTCATTACGCCAAGAAAAGGGTCCTGGCAGGGCGTGACGGATATTTCACGGCGATCTTCACGCTTACTGCCAAAGATGATACCGAGATCGATGCGGTTTTCGCCACGCTGTACATGCAAAGTGGCCCGGTCCCCTCCGTGGTAACGCTCCAGAATATCCGTAAGCGATTGCTCCGACCCTGTACGATAGGTATCCACGCCATAGATATAATCCAGCGCCCTGAGCCCCGCCCGGGCTGCCGGTGTGCCGGGGATCACTTTCTGAATGTAACTGCCGTATAGGTTATTAAAGCCCAGGGACTTCGCCTTGTCCGTAGTGATTGATTCCAAATAAACGCCCATATAGGCATCATTATAGCGATTGACTGGTGCGCTGAGGTGTTGATTGCCCTGTGCACTTAGCGTCATACTTTGCCAGACACACAACGCCATGATGGACCAGATAGTAACCCTGTTTTTCATAATTTATTCCATTTGTATTCCTCTTCAAAGACAATATTAGCAGATGTAGGTTGCAGAGCAACTTGACCTCACTGCTCAAAATACCTATCTTACTAGACTTTGGACGTGCGGAGTTTAGGGGAATTTTTTTTCCAGCCCTCTGCCAACCCGCCCTGTTATAAAAAGAGCCGTTCAGGCTCGCTTTTTCTTTGCCTTTTTACGCTT
>Ga0307933_1000398_pt1 | contig 40652 bp, 33 predicted proteins | sample OrgLakmetageno88_FD_201811 | JGI IMG/M metagenome (GOLD analysis project Ga0307933, IMG submission 201811) | Saline water microbial communities from Organic Lake, Antarctica - #88 | ecosystem: Environmental > Aquatic > Non-marine Saline and Alkaline > Saline | place: Antarctica: Organic Lake... | reverse complement strand
ATATCAATTTCTGGATCCAGTGAATGATCCATGTATATAGAATCAAACAGTTGCTGTGCCGCCCATGGTGCCATTAAAACTGCTCTGCTTCCCATACCATTAAAAACCATATAGTTTTTAAACTCCTGATGCGCTCCTACAAAAGGTCTTCTGTCTTTTGTAGTGGGACGTATACCGTATTTATGCTCCACAATTTCATATGGCAACTTTAGAAAACGTTCCAATCTTGAGGTTAAAAATTCCTTTGCCTCATCAGTGGGCGCATCTGAAAGATCGTCATTGTTATAAGTAGCTCCTACCCAAAACAAATCATCTGTATAAGGCATTAAGAACACCGAAGATTTAATGATGTAATCCAGGTGAAGATCTGGAACTTTGATGGTAAAAACCTCGCCTTTATTTCCTTGTAATGGCAGGTTTTTAAAAAACGGATTGGACAACATTTGGAAACCTTCTGCAAAAATAATTTTTGGAGCAACGGTATCTTTATAAACTATATGGTCCTTATGATGACTCAACTCCTTAAAATCAAAAGACTCCATGCGGTAAGACGACTTACTTTGCAAATAGTCTCTAGTTAATTGCATATAACCCAGAGTATCCACCCAACCTGTTCCTGAAACTTTGCCATAATCAAAAGGAGCAAGAATAGCTTGATTTTCATAAGTTACGGCATCTGGAGACATAAAATCCTTTAAGTCCTCTTTTCCCGACTTCTTGATCCATGTTTTGATTTCGCGCTCGTCATGGAACCTCCTCAATATATCAATCGGATGCAAGAACTTAGCACTTAGCAAAGATTCAATTCTAGGATAAAAATCATTCAATACCTCCAATTGATCGTCAGCTTTCCAAACGCTCGTAAAACGCTTTAAAATAGTTGGATTATAGACGCCAGCCGCCACTGCTGATGAACCTTTATTAGCGTCGGCAATCATCAACACAGATTTACCCTGCAGCAACCATTGCCAAGCGAGCGCACAACCAGCAATTCCTGATCCTACGATAATGATGTCAACTTTTGTTTTCAAATATGTATATTAAATGTTGATGATGGTGTACCAAATGAAATTAGACTTTAACTATTACACAAATTTAGATATAAAAAAAGCCCCACATGATGTGAGGCTTCGATTTTATTTTGAGGCGAATCTAATTAATAGTTCCACATGTCCAACTCAAAGTTACGTATAATTTCTTTAAGCCTGTCCGACTCTAAAAGTTGCATCATCGAATTATCAGAAATATATCTTTTAATATCTCTATCTCCTTGAACATTATCCATTCTGTAGATCATTGCATTAAATCTTCTAGAATTTAATATGTGATCAAAAGATATAGGACGAGCAGAGTTCAATGTATTAAATGCTTTTGCATTGTGTAACAATAATCTAGCATCTGGATAATAGATCCAAAACAGCTCCACCCCCTTAGGATCATCTGGAAAATTAACATCAGGAGTTACTGGACAAATACCCAATAATCGGTACCTTAAATCACTTTGACGGGTATCAAAATACCACAAACCTCGTATTCTATACTCTTTTACATCATCAGCACCAATAGTCTTAGTCTCAATGTATTCATCAAAACCAGGAATGTTATAGGTAGTGTCAATATCTAAAGGAGGTACTGACTCGTCAGGAATAACCCCATTGTCATTTAATATGTTGATACCTGCGTTAGTAATTTTCTGACTTTTTAAAGAGCTTTGAATATCACTAAATTCGCGAGGTTCATTAAAATAGGAGTCCCCATAAAGAGTGATATCACCAGACATCGCTGCTTTAGTTAATACATGATAAAGGGAACGACGTTCTTTACCTACATAATTAGTATCCACAGGATAATAGAGCGGGAAATTTACTCGTTCGTCAAGATCAATAGTCTCCCATACCGTACGTTGCCATAAGATATCACGATCACCTACAAATCCGTAAGGTAACGGCCTGTCATTATCATTTGCGAGCTGAGATTCAGTTTTGGTACCGAAATCCCCTGGACTCTTTGCGTTAAGAATATTGTTTTGTGCATAAGCGCTTCCCGAAAGAAGCACTGCTGCTAATAAAACTATGATCTTATTCATCATTTAAATCTTTTTTTAAATTAATCTGTAATCTCAACTGTTACGTCAGAGACACTTTGAACATTTACTCCTGGAAGAACGGCCTTAATTTGTGCGAACTGAACTAGATCTCCTTTACGAGCTTTTCTGAGAACGTTAGTGGCACTTGCGCTTAACTTTGTTCCAGAAACTGGTACCGATGGTTGTCCTGGCACTTTAAATAAGAAACTGGTAACTCTAGGAGTTAAATCAAAATCAAAGTCTAAAAACTCAGCAGAAACCGTAGAGATTGCCAAATTAGCACGTGTTTTTGCTATGTTTTCGTATGCTTTACTTACCATTCCAGTTGGACGAGGTAAATTCTTAATACGGAATTCTTTAGAGTCAGAAACTTTATCACCATTAGGCAAAGTTCCCGTAGCAGTAATGGTAACTGTTTTACCAGCACCTGGCTTCATCATATAACCTGTACCTGCCTTAGAAAGACCTGAACCAGAAACAGTTACCATGTTATCAGAAATACCTGCAAAAGAAACCGTCATAGGGTTTTCAACTCCTCTGTAAACAACATTCATTTTATCGGCCGAAATTGTCGCACTATTTGGTTTAGGAACAACAGCATATTTAGATTCAACTGGGATAGCTTTCTCTTCCCCATTCTCCATGAACTTCAATTCACCTTTAATAATTCGCTCACCAACAGCACCAGCTGGGAAATCCAACATTACCTGTCCTTCTTTAATATCTGTAACCTTATTTCCGTTAATGATCACTTCACTAGGAACAGTTGAATTATCATAACGTCCTAAAACAACTCTACCCTTAAATCTCTCTCCATTAAAAAAAGAAGTTTTTTCTGGTATAACAATAGCTTGATAACTATTAACTGATACTGTGCTTTCAAGTTCACCTTGTAAAAACTCAGATAATGCTTTCGCCTCAATATTACGTACATCATTTTGCATTTGGGTCATTTTAGTCTTAGATGCAATTAAAGGGTAACCTTCAAAATGATAATTCAAATATGGCTGTTTAGGACCGTCTGGATTACCTCTTTCAGCTGGGACCTCTGAGGTATCAAACTTTTTATTTAACTCAGATTTAATAGGTTCATATCCTTGTCCTAAAGCATCAATCATATTCTTTCTGTAATTTTCCATCATTTCAACAAACTTTTCACCGTCAGGGCTTAGCTTATCACTTTGGAAAAACTTATCATTTAAATAATCAGGTTTATCTTGAACCTCATAATTACCTTCTTCACCTTCTTCTATAGAAGACATCAAACTATCTTTTATCGCTGCTATATAGGAATCAAAATCATCTGATATTTTATTAATCTGCTTTGCCTTGGTTGCAGCTGCTTTGAACTTATCCTGTTCCGAAGCTTTTAAATTTAAAGCATCTAAAGATGCTCGATTTCTCGTATTTAAAGCCGTATTGTTTTGAGATACGCTTTCCTCAATAAGTCCAAAAGCCGTTAATACTTCCTTACTCATGTTTAATGCGAGCATAGCGATGAAAACCAAATACATTAGGTTAATCATCTTTTGTCTTGGGGACTGTTTTCCTCCTGCCATAATATTCTAATTAGTTTTGTTAAATTATATAAAGTATGAAACTAATTATCCTTTCATAGCTCCTAGCATGTTACCATACACGCCATTAAGAGAAGACAAGTTATTGGTAAGACCAGCCATTTGTTCTTGAAGTTTTGTTGCATTTTCTGCAATGGCTTCATTGGCTTGGTTTTGACGTGAAGAACTCTCCACTTGAACCTTATAAAGGCTGTTTAAAGATTCCATTTGAGCAGCTGCAAGAGCCATTTCTTCAGAATATTTCTTAGTAGAAGACATTGCCTCTGCCGTTGGAGCCATTCCTTTTGCAGCACCTTCAAAAGAACGTATGCTGTCTCCTAAACTGTGCATTAATTCCCCATCAAGCTTTGCTTCTTTAAGCATCTCATCTAATTTCTTAGATAATAATCCTTGAGCATCTTCAGGAGCTTCTTTTTTTGATTTTCCACTGACCAATTGTCCACCAGCTAATTCAGGATAAACTAGTGACCAATCTAAATCATCTTCTACCGGCTCAAAAGCAGATACGAAGAAAATCAATGCTTCTGTAATCAAACCTATTGCTAATAAATCACCACCGGTTAATTTATAGAATCCCAGATTAAGTTCCCAATGAAGAATCTTGAAAAGTGCTCCAATAATAACGATTGAGGCTCCGATACCGTAAGCCATGTTAAATAATTTCTTTGTTGCTTTAGACTGTGCCATGTGTTAAGTGTTTAATTTAGTTAAGTTACTTTTTATTATTGGGAAATTTAATTTGTTGCTGCGTTGAGTGTTAGATCTGTACCCATATAAGACTGTACGGTACGGAAACCTATATAACTTCTTGCGCTATCTTGGTATTCGTAATCACGGGTACCTACTTGAAGAAAGTAAGAAACATCTTTCCATGATCCACCACGTACACCTTTACGTTTATTTCTTTTGTCATTTACAACAGGGCTCATAGAAGACATCAGGTCATAGGCTCCAGCTTCATAAGAAGAGTTCACCCACTCAGACACATTACCTGCCATGTTGTATAAATTGTATTCATTAGGCTCGTAAGATTGAGCTTCAACCGTATATAAAGCTTGGTCTGCTGCATAATCTCCTCTTAGCGGCTTAAAGTTAGCAAGGAAACAACCTCTGTCGTTCTTTGCATAAGGACCACCCCAAGGGTAAGTCGCTCCTTCTAATCCACCACGAGCTGCATATTCCCATTCTGCCTCAGTAGGAAGACGGTACTCATTAACACGCTCTACATTTTTCTTCTTGCGATATGCATTGTGATACAAGGTTCTCCATTGACAAAAAGCTCTAGCTTGATTCCAGTTTACACCTACTACTGGATAATCACTATATGCTTCATGATAAAAATAATCATTATGCATTGGCTCGTTATAACTGTAGTTAAAATCACGAATCCATACCGTAGTATCTGGATATATCTTTACAGGTGTTTGAGAAATAAAGTCCTTTCTAGTCTTGTTTTGATCACGATTTCTAGCGGCAGCATTCACATCTAAATCTGTATAGGTAAAGATGATTTTCTCAGTATCAATAGTACGCTCACCGTTATAAGCTTGATTAAAAGGTATGTACATCAAGTCATATACCTCAGCATAAAACTCGTCAGGAATATCTTCTGTATCCCAAATTAAATCTACATCATTGTTCAACTTACGATCTAATCCGCCATAAGTATTTTGCACATATTCCTGCCAAGGCGTTAGAACAGCACCATTAGCGCCATTTGCATCAAGAAAAGCAAACTCACCAATACCATTATCTCCCGGAAGAGCGCTTTGATTTTCGGCCATAATAGCTAATTCCGTTCTGAATAAAGAATCTCTAGTCCAATAAACAAACTGACGGTATTCAGCATTTGTGATTTCAGTTTCATCCATATAATAGGATGGAACTGTAACGGTTTTTGTTGGAGCATTACGAGTCGCAGCGATGTCATCATCACTTTTACCCATAATAAATGCGCCACCAGGCACTAACGTCATACCATATGGTTTTTCAGGATGCCATTTCTTTCCTTTGGTTCCTACTACCATTCCACGGTCTCCTTTACCACAACTTGCAAGAAAGGCAACTACTGCTAAAAGGATAAATAACTTTTTCATAAGGGTATTTATGTTTTCTTTATGAATTAAGGGCGTAAACCTATTTAAAAGATTTCGATTCCACAACTTTTTTTTCTCATTAAATTGAAATACAACAAGCTTTAACTTTTATATTTCGTTTTTACGCCTTGCTTTCAACCACCTATCTGGCAAGACTTGATCACATGCCATTTCATAATCACGGCGGTCGCAAGGTAATAACGTATGTTGTTTTAGTTTATTATTAACTAAAGAAATAAAAGGCAATTCTATCCACCAACGCCCTGTGTCAGAAGACTTATAAAAAGTGAGAATTTCATTTTCTACTGGTACTTTGTAGGTCAAACAGTTTTTAGACACATCGACAGGATACTCAAAACTCCGATAATTGTAACCTTCCATAAAATACCAGATCATTTCTGCTACCAACTGTGAACCAGTATTCTTCTCTTCGTTTATTTCAAAGATACCAAATACTTTTAATCGATCGCTGATACCCGAGTACCTGGACAAACTACATATTTGCTTTCCATCAAGTCCGTTGGGATTCGCTTTCGCAGAAGCGATATCACTCGCCCGTACCACACTCATATCTACTCCAACCACATCTGCATCACGCAAAACAGGCTCTGCCAGTGTAATATCATTATCCAAATGACCCAAACGAACGGCATCAAAATACATTCTGTCCAAAAGATCTATTTCATCTTGCGAATTAAAATAAGTTTGAAACCCAAGATTGCTATAATTAAATAAATTATACGGCTCCACTGTAATCATCTTGCCTATGTAACTTCGGGAAGTCATAGGTAAATCAATGTCTCCTAAATCAAATCTACAATCTACATTGACCACATTAATCATGTGTTGAAATTCATCAAAAGCTCTATAAATAGGATACATCAAATCCTGACTACCTCCTAAAAAGATAGGAATAATGGACTCTCTTAAAAAATATGCTGTCAGCTGGTTGACGACGTAATACGTATCCTCGACAGTAGCCCCCGCCACCACATCTCCTAGATCAGCCAGGTTACTGGTCCAGTTCCCTGGATACAACTCGTAGAGCTTTTCTCGCACCTGATTTAAGGTCTCCACTTGAAACAAAGCATTGGCGTCTCTGCGATTTTCTAAAACACCTATGACAACTAGCTTTACACCACTGAGGTCTGGCAAACCATCGGTAATGGTATGTAAACGAATCGTTTTTGCTATGGTTTGCTTAGGTTGTAACTTAGCATGAGCAACCACAGCATCATTAAGAGGTTTTAGAAATTCTAAAGCCATTGCCATTTATTTTTTAGTCGTTTTCTTTTTAGCAGGCGCTTTTTTCTTAGCAGGCGTTTTCTTTTTAGCAGCGGCCTTTTTCTTTGGTGTTTTTTTAGCTATCAGCTCTTGAGCTTTTTCTAATGTAACCTTTAATGGATCTATCTCTTTGGCAATCTCCACCTTGATTTTACCTTTAATAATATTGTGTCTTCCCCAACGGGCTTTTTCAATACGTATGCCTTCTTCTTCCCAGTCCACAATCAGTTTGTCCTTCTCTTTTTGAATCTTATCCTTAATCAAGGTCTCTATATCCTCATTAGAAAGGTTGTCAAAATCGTATTTTTTATTTACTGAGATAAACATGCCTGCCCATTTGATATAAGGACCAAATCTACCAGTACCTTTGGTAACTGGTTGCTCATCATACATATAAACAGGAGCATCTGCCTTTTCTTTCAACTGGATCAACTCTGCCGCACGCTCAAAAGTAAGCGTCATGGGATCGTCTTCTTTTTCTAGACTTACAAAAGTCTTTTCGTTGAACTTTACATAAGGACCGAAGCGTCCTTGATTGACCTCCACAGGGTGACCGTTATACTCTCCTACTGTTCTCGGCAACTTAAACAGCTCCATTACTTCTTCTAGCGTAATGGTATTCAAATTTTGAGTGGGTAGTAAGCTTGCAAATTCAGGCTTCTCTTCATCTTCCACACTACCTATTTGTGCCATAGCACCAAATCTTCCCAATCGCACACTAATAGGCTTACCACTTTCCGGATGAGTCCCTAAAACACGTTCCCCAACCTCACGCTCTGCATTTTCTGCAACGTCTTGTACGGTAGGATGGAAGCTCTTATAGAAATGCCTCATCATATCGGTCCATTCTTCTTTCCCTTCGGCTATATTATCAAAAGACTCTTCCACGTTTGCTGTGAAATTATAATCTAAAATACTACCAAAGTGCTCTACTAAGAAGTTATTGACCACTCGACCTACGTCGGTAGGAATCATTTTATTTTTATCAGAACCAGTTTTCTCGGTAAGCGTTTTCTCTGCTACTTTATCTTTACTTAAGGTAAGTTGTATATAATCACGCTCTAATCCTTCAGACTGCCCTTTCTCCACATATTTTCTATTCTGTATAGTCGTAATAGTAGGTGCGTAAGTTGATGGACGTCCTATTCCTAATTCTTCCAATTGTTTTACTAAAGAAGCCTCGGTATAACGATACGGAGGTCTTGAAAAACGCTCTGTTGCGGTCATCCTTTTACTTAATAAGTTTTGTCCTATTTTAAGATCTGGAAGTAAGCCTTGCTGTTCTAGGTCCTCATCATCAGTGCTTTCTAGATATACCTTAAGGAATCCTTCAAACTTTACGATCTCTCCACTAGCTGTAAATTTCTTATCGTGGGTATCTGCTGTAATGGTCACATTGGTACGTTCTAATTTGGCATCACTCATCTGACTGGCGATGGCTCTTTTCCATATCAATTCATACAGACGTGTCTGATCGCGATCTGCTCCAGAGCTGTGAATAGCAAAATTAGTTGGACGTATCGCTTCATGTGCTTCTTGAGCACCTTTAGATTTTCCTTTATAATTACGTTCCTTATGGTATTGATCTCCGTAGGCTTTGCTTATTTCCTCTTGAGCTCCTTGCTTTGCTTCGTTACTTAAGTTCACGGAGTCAGTTCTCATATAAGTAATCAGTCCGGCTTCGTAAAGACGTTGTGCCAGTTGCATGGTACGACTTACGTTAAAGAACAATTTACGAGAAGCTTCTTGCTGTAAGGTAGAGGTTGTAAATGGAGGTGCTGGAGACTTTTTTGCTGGCTTTTTAACAAGATCAGCTACTTCAAATTTTGCTCCTTTATTGACGTTAAGAAAATCTTGAGCGGCTTTAAGTGATTTTAAATTACTTGGTAATTTTGCTTTTAGTAAGGAACCATCTGACGTATTAAAATCTGCATCAACTCTAAAGAAGTTTTCAGAATTAAAGTTTAAGATTTCTTCTTCACGCTCTACGATTAATCGCACAGCTACGGATTGTACACGACCTGCACTAGCGCCACCTTTTACCTTACGCCATAAAATAGGCGATATTTCATAACCTACAATACGGTCTAAAATACGACGTGCTTGTTGCGCATTTACCAGGTCGTAATCTATAGAACGCGGATTATCAATGGCATTTTGAACAGCACTTTTAGTAATGGCGTTAAAAACAATTCTCTTGGTCTTTTCTTTTTTAAGATCCAGTTGCTCTGCAAGATGCCATGCAATAGCCTCTCCCTCTCGGTCTTCATCACTAGCCAGCCAGACCATGTCTGAAGCAGCAGCTAATTTTTTAAGCTTTTTAACGAGATCCTTCTTATCGCTACTCACGACATATTTAGGAGCAAAATTCTTATCTACATCCACACCCAATTCCTTTGATGGAAGGTCTGCGATATGTCCAAAACTAGACTCCACTTTAAAGTCCTTTCCTAGAAATTTTTCTATCGTTTTTGCCTTTGCCGGCGACTCTACAATAACCAGATTCTTTGCCATTAAGCTTTGTTTTTTGGATTGCAAAGGTATGCGTTATTTTTTTTAACCCCACAAACTACTGTTAAACAAGTAGTTAAAAAGAAAGGTTTTATTTTAAAACGTTCAGGTCTTGGTTGTTAGATTCCTGCGCTAACGAGTTCAAATGCTACTCCACACATAAAAATCGTTGTTTTAAGGTGGGGAATGGTTGGTATTCCGCTTTCGCGAAAGCGAGATTCCCACAAAAACCGTCCTTTATATATAGCTTAAAACCTATATAAAATCGGTAGCTCAAGAAAGAATTAAAAAATAGGTGTTAAGATCATGCTGACATTGTGTCACAAAACATTCAAAACACATATATTTGCAAGGTTATATTTAAGATGACGCTTGATGGAAAAGATTATTGAAGAAGAAAAACAAGGAACTGCAGTCTTGTTAGAGCATAATGCAAAAAACACCCGTAAACTCTATATAGAAAGTTACGGCTGTCAGATGAACTTTTCTGACAGTGAGATCGTTGCCTCTATTCTTGCAAAAGAAGGATTCAACACCACTAACAATATGGAAGAAGCAGATCTTGTACTGGTGAACACTTGCTCCATACGTGACAAGGCCGAACAAACCGTGCGTAAAAGACTAGAAAAATACAACCGTGTTAAGAATAAGAAGAATCCTAATATGAAAGTAGGTGTTCTAGGTTGTATGGCGGAACGTTTAAAATCTAAATTTCTAGAAGAAGAAAAAATCGTAGATATGGTCGTAGGGCCAGATGCTTATAAAGACCTCCCTAATCTAGTGGCCGAGATCGATGAAGGTCGCGAGGCTGTTAATGTGCTTCTTTCTAAGGATGAAACTTACGGAGACATTGCCCCAGTAAGATTGAACTCTAATGGAGTAACCGCTTTTGTATCCATTACAAGAGGCTGTGATAATATGTGTACATTTTGTGTGGTTCCCTTTACTCGGGGTCGGGAACGCAGCCGTGATCCACATTCTATTCTGGAAGAAGTCAATGATCTGTGGAACAAAGGCTTTAAAGAGATTACTTTATTGGGCCAGAATGTAGATTCTTTCTTATGGTACGGCGGCGGACTCAAAAAAGATTTTAAGAAAGCCAGTAAGATGGCTAAAGCTACTGCAGTAGATTTTGCTCAATTATTGCATAAAGTAGCTAACGCGCATCCACATTTAAGAGTGCGTTTCTCGACCAGCAATCCCCAAGATATTAGCGATGACGTACTTCATGCTATCGCTGCACATAGAAATATTTGCAACTACATTCACCTACCAGTACAATCTGGAAGTGATCGTATTTTAAAAGAAATGAACCGCTTGCATACTCGTGAAGAATACATGAGATTGATAGATCGTGTGCATGCGATTATACCAGAGTGTGCCGTATCTCAAGATATGATTACCGGCTTCCCAACAGAGACAGAAGAAGACCATGCTGACACTTTGAGCCTTATGGAATATGTGAAATACGACTACGGTTTTATGTTTGCTTATTCAGAGCGCCCAGGAACTATGGCGGCTCGTAAACTGGAAGATGATGTGCCAGAAGAAACTAAAAGCCGCAGACTTAGTGAAATCATCGCTGTTCAAAGAAGAACAGGACATGAAAGAGCGCAATACTTTGTAGGTAAAACAGTAGAGTGCCTTATAGAAAAAGAATCTAAGAAATCTGATCAACACTGGGCTGGAAGAAACACCCAGAATTACGTTGCCATTTTTGACAAGGAAAATTACAAAGTAGGTGAATACGTAATGGTGGAAATTACGGATTGTACGAGCGCCACTTTAATAGGGAAAGCTGTAGGCTACAGCGATATGGAAGGACCTTTAACTTACGATACGGTATAATATGGAAAGTGTACAATCGGTTAAACAGCGTTTTGAGCTTATAGGTAACGACCCTAGTTTTAATAGAGCTATTGAAAAAGCCTTGCAGGTTGCCCCTACTGATATTTCGGTATTGGTTACAGGAGAAAGTGGTGTTGGTAAGGAAAGTATTCCTAAAATTATTCACTCGCAATCCTTTAGAAAACATGCTAAATATATCGCAGTCAACTGTGGTGCAATTCCCGAAGGAACCATAGATTCTGAATTGTTTGGCCATGAGAAAGGAGCTTTTACAGGGGCTACCTCTACTCGATCTGGTTATTTTGAAGTGGCTGACGGAGGAACTATTTTCCTAGATGAAGTTGGGGAACTACCCCTGCCTACTCAGGTGCGTTTGTTACGTGTATTGGAAAACGGAGAATTCCTCAAGGTAGGATCTTCTGGTACACAAAAAACAGATGTACGTATCGTTGCGGCCACCAATGTAAAATTGTTTGAAGCCATAGAGAAGGGGAAATTTAGAGAAGACCTTTATTATCGATTGAGCACGGTAGAAATAGACCTGCCCCCATTACGGGAACGCAAAGGAGATATTCATTTGCTTTTTCGAAAGTTTGCCAGTGACTTTGCTATGAAGTATAAGATGCCAACACTGCGTCTGGATGACAACGCCATTTCTATGCTTACTAATTACCGATGGAGCGGTAACATAAGGCAACTGCGCAACATTGCAGAGCAAATTAGTGTTTTAGAAAAGGAAAGGAACATCACGGCAGCTATGCTACAAAACTATTTACCTGATGCGGGGAAAAACTTACCTGCAGTAATAGGTGAAAAGAAAAGAAGCGACAGCGAGTTTGCCAATGAGCGGGAGATCTTATATAAGGTGTTGTTTGATATGAAAAATGACCTCAACGACCTTAAAAAGCTGACCAATGAACTTATGGAGAGCGGTAGTTCCAAAGACGTAAGAGAAGAAAATCCAGGATTGATCAAACGTATTTATGGCAATCAGGAAAGCAACGAGCAGGATTATGAAGATGTGATCGATAATGCTTATGACTTCAATCAAGAAGAAGCAGTTTCCCCATCAAACACCCCTAGTGCAGAAACCAATCATTATGTAGAACCCACAACAGCGGTAGGCGATCGTTACGATTTTGCGCAAGAAATAGTGGAAGAGGAATCACTTTCTCTAGCCGACAAGGAAATAGAATTGATAAAAAAGTCGTTAGAAAGACATAAAGGAAAAAGAAAAGCCGCTGCAGATGATCTTGGAATCTCAGAACGTACACTTTACCGTAAAATAAAACAATATGATCTTTAAGAACTTGCGCTTTTTTATAATAGGACTTGCTTTTTTAAGCCTGACCTCCTGTAGCTTTTACAGCTTAAGTGGTGTCACACTGCCCGCAGATGTAAAAACTTTTCAAGTAGATTATTTTGGCTATCAAGCAGTTTTAGTAGAACCTGGAATTGAAAGAGATTTTAAAATTGCTCTAGAAGAATTAATACTGGATCAATCGCGATTAAGTCTCGTTACTAAAAATGGTGACTACCTTTATCAAGGAGAAATTACGAGGTTTTATATTGCTCCAATGACTGCAACAGCAAACAGCACAGCATCACAAAATAGACTGACCATTGAAATCAACCTAAGATTTACAAATAATAAAATAGAAGAAGAAAGTTTTGAAAAAAAATACAGTTTTTTCTATGACTACAGCGCTAACACTCAATTACAAGGCAGCGCACTAGACACAGCGCTAGAAGTGATTTATGAACAGATCACTCAAGATATCTTTAACGATACACTGGCAAAATGGTAAATGTAGCTTCCATAAATAAAGTGCTGGCACAACCTGAAACCATTCATGTAGATCATCTTACTGCATTAGCAGATGTCGTAAAAGAATATCCCTATTTCCAAGCGGTGCGAAGTATGTATCTCAAAGGATTGAAAAATGAAAGCAGCCCTCTTTATAACAAAGAACTCCAACGAACAGCTGCACATACAACAGATAGATCTGTTTTATTTGATTTTATTACCTCTGAGTCATTTATTCAAAATGAAGTAAGTGATCACATCAAATTACTTCAACAGGAAGAAACAACATCAGACTCTGATGCTATTTCAGGTAGCGCCCTTGTTGAGGAAGATCTCAACGCCAGTAAAAACTTTACTCAAGTTACCGATGCAGATCTTTTTGAAAAGAAAAAAGAAACTTCCATTGAAGAAGAGCCATTAGAATTTGACAAAAATGAAACCTATAGCTTCTCCCAATGGTTGCAATTGACCAGTTTGAAACCTATAGACCGAAAAGAAGTACCTCAACAAAAAAATCCAGCAGTCGTGGACGAAGAAGTCGAGGAAACTCCAAAGGCCAAAGAAGTAATTCAGGAGGTAGATGACCGCGCAAGAAAGATGGCTCGTATCGATCAATTCCTTGCTGAGAAGCCTAAAATAAAACCTCGCAAATCCTCCAGTAATACGGTTAATATTAGCAATCACTATGAAGATCCTAGTCCGTTTATGACAGAAACTTTAGCAAAGGTTTATCTCGCTCAAAAAAACTATTCCAAAGCTCTGAAAGCTTATAAGGTTTTAGTATTGCAACATCCAGAAAAAAGTGGTTTCTTTGCAGACCAAATTCAAGAAATTAAGAATTTACAAAGTAACCCTACACAATGACAACATTTTATATCTTTTTAGCACTCATCGTATTGGTATCATTTTTACTAATCGTGGTGATCATGGTACAAAACCCTAAAGGTGGTGGATTATCATCAAGCTTTGGCGGCGGTGGAACACAACAACTAGGTGGAGTAAAGAAAACTGGTGATTTTTTGGATAAAAGTACTTGGGTTCTTTCTACAGCTCTTTTAGTGCTTATCCTTCTCGCAAGTACAACACTTATTCAAGGGAAAGAGCAAAGTGCTATTGATGTTACAGAACCAACATCAGTTGAGACTCCGGTAAATACGCCAAGTCCAGCAAACACAACAACAGAAGAAACTTCTACTGACAAGTAGTACATTATAAATTGTAACTGACAAAATATCCAGCTCTTAAGGCTGGATATTTTTGTTTGCAGCAGTTTTGTCAGTGAATAACAATTGGCACATTTATGGAACTTGTTTAATAATACTAATCATAAAAACATTTTTTAAAATGGCATTACATATTCAACCTTTATCAGATCGAGTAGTTATTGAACAAACTGCCGCTGAACAAAAAACAGCTTCAGGTCTTTACATTCCTGACACAGCAAAAGAAAAGCCACAACAAGGGAAAGTTGTAGCGGTAGGAAAAGGCAATAAAGATCACGATATGACTGTAAAAGTGGGGGACACTGTTCTTTACGGAAAATACAGCGGTACGGAATTAAAATTAGACGGTAGCGATTATTTGATCATGCGTGAAGAAGATATTCTAGCAATTATATAATTTAATTATTTCATAGTTGGTGTGGTTATTCTTTCGCACCGCAACTATTGCGGTACCAGCTTTTTTTTAAGGCAAAAAGAGAAAGCATAATCACAACATAAAAGATACTAATCATTGAGAGATTAGATAGCAATTGAAATCTCTTTAAAATAAAACAAAATGGCAAAAGACATAAAATTTGATATAGCAGCAAGAGACGGAATCAAACGTGGCGTTGATGCACTTGCAAATGCAGTAAAAGTAACATTAGGACCTAAAGGTCGTAACGTAATCATCGGTAAATCATTTGGTGCTCCTGTAGTAACTAAAGATGGTGTAAGTGTTGCTAAAGAAATTGAGCTTTCAGATGAATTAGAAAACATGGGTGCTCAAATGGTAAAAGAAGTGGCTTCAAGAACAAATGATCTTGCAGGTGATGGAACTACTACGGCAACGGTGCTTGCTCAAGCAATCGTAAAAGAAGGCTTGAAAAACGTAGCTGCTGGTGCCAACCCAATGGACTTAAAGCGCGGTATCGACAAAGCTGTTGAAGCCATCGTTAAGGATCTTGAAAAGCAAGCAAAAAAAGTAGGTGACTCTAGCGAGATGATCAAGCAAGTTGCTTCTATCTCTTCCAACAACGACGAAGTAGTAGGCGATCTTATCGCTAAGGCTTTTGCAAAAGTAGGTAAAGAAGGTGTCATCACTGTAGAAGAAGCAAAAGGGACAGAAACATATGTGGACGTTGTAGAAGGAATGCAGTTCGACCGTGGATATTTATCTCCATACTTCGTTACTAATTCTGAGAAGATGACCACTGAGCTAGAGAATCCTTATATCTTGTTATTTGACAAGAAAATCTCTACTATGAAAGAATTGATGCCCGTTCTAGAGCCAGTTGCTCAAACAGGAAAACCACTTCTTATCATTGCTGAAGATGTAGATGGAGAGGCTCTTGCCACTCTAGTCGTAAATAAATTAAGAGGATCTTTAAAAATAGCCGCTGTTAAGGCTCCAGGTTTTGGAGACCGTAGAAAAGCAATGTTGGAAGACATCGCTATTTTAACTGGTGGTACCGTAATTAGTGAAGAAAGAGGATTTACTCTCGAGAACACTACATTGGAAATGTTAGGAACTTGTGAGAAAGTTGATATCAATAAAGACAACACGACTCTTGTAAATGGAAGCGGTAAAGCAGCTGACATTAAATCTCGTGTAGGACAGATCAAATCTCAAATAGAGAACACGACTTCTGATTACGACAAAGAAAAGCTTCAAGAACGTCTTGCAAAACTTGCTGGTGGTGTAGCTGTACTTTATGTAGGTGCTGCAAGTGAAGTAGAAATGAAAGAAAAGAAAGACCGCGTAGATGACGCTCTTAATGCAACTCGTGCAGCTGTAGAAGAAGGAATCGTCGCTGGTGGTGGTGTTGCTCTTGTACGTGCAAAATCAGTTCTTTCTAAAGTAAAAGCGATCAATGCCGACGAAGAGACTGGAATTGCAATAGTGGCTCGTGCGGTAGAATCTCCATTGAGAACTATAGTAGAAAATGCAGGTGGTGAAGGAAGTGTAGTCGTTTCTAAAGTACTTGAATCAAAAGGGAATTATGGTTATGATGCTAAAAATGATAAGTATGTAGATATGCTTAAAGAAGGTATTATAGATCCTAAAAAAGTAACACGTATCGCGTTAGAAAACGCAGCCTCTGTCGCTGGAATGATTCTTACTACAGAGTGTGCTCTTATAGAAATTAAAGAAGATAACGCTGGCGGCGGTGGCATGCCAGGTGGTATGGGTGGAATGATGTAAATCATCTCTTAAAACCAATTATTAAATCAAGCCATCTCTTAGGAGATGGCTTTTTTGTTTGCTACTAGGAGTTGCTTAAAAACCCACTGTTGATCAAAATATAAATCTGTTCAACCCGTTAACTATCAAAAGCCAACTCTATGAAATACCTCAGCATTCTCTTTCTATTTACTTTATTAATAAGCTGTAAAGAAGAATCCTCAAAGACTCTAGCAGGCGATACCGCTTCTGAAGAAGGTATCACTATTGATACTGAAACACCTATGGAAAAAGACGAGGCTACTGCTAGCGCTATCTATATGTATCTTACAGACATCAAATCCTTCTCTAGCACCGAAGATGGAAACCCAATAGAGGAATTTCAAGCGCTAGCAGAAAAGTCGGCAGCGCAAAAAATAGATATTACCAAAGAGAATTTTGTTGATGCTTTAAAAACAGCTGCCCATTTTAAACATATTTATATCACCGTAGAAAATCATACCGTCATTAAAATAGAGGACCTCACTAATTGTCAATCTTCTAAATCTTGGGCAACTTGTGTTCCTTATGCTTACGGTTACATTAAAAAGGGCGAAATGCTTTATGAAGAAGATTATGCCAACAACATTATAGGTCTACCCGATGATCAACAACGTACTCTGTATTTATTCCACTAGATTTTATATTCCTTAATCATAGAAAGCCTCCTCCTGTAGAGGTGGCTTTTTAGCTACTGCTTTCTATTTTGAAATGAAAACAAAAGTTACATCCAGACTCCTTATAGTTCGAGAGAATTGATTCAACCAACCTATTTCACTAGATCGCATCTTTCTCAATTATTAATTATCTATTTTCGTGATCTATCAAAAATAAGGATGAAAAGAATTGTAAGTATAATGATTTTGTTGGGCTCTAGCATTTTTACCAGTGGCCAAAATATTCAAGACCTTATTGATCAAGTGAGTATCAGCGAACTTTCTTCTGGGCTGCATATTTTTTCTGGTGAGACGAGCACTACTGTAAATAATACTACTGTTAGCATTCTCAATCGGGTAAGCAACACAGGTAATGATCTCGCGGCTGATTATCTGGTGGAAGAACTTCAAAACCTAAATAATCTAATGATAACAAATAATGTCTATAGTTCATTAGGCAGAAATGTGATCGCCACACAAACTGGTACTGTAAATCCTAACGACATCTATTTGATCTGTGGTCATTATGATGCCGTAGCAAACTATTGTGCTGATGATAATGCGAGTGGAACAGTTGCTATACTAGAAATTGCAAGAATTCTTTCAGAGCAATGCGTCGATAACACGATTGTTTATGCCTTTTGGGATGAAGAAGAATTAGGTTTACTAGGAGCGAGAAACTATGCAAATGCAGCTGCAGCGAGAGGTGACAATATCAAAGCCGTTCTCAACCTAGACATGATGGGCTATGATGGTGATGGCGATAATGAATTTGATATAGACGTTAGAAATATAGCCAACTCCATAACGATGAAAGATGAGCTGGTTGCTCTTCTCAACACTTACAACTCTAGTATCAACCTCAACGTAAACATAGTTGATCCAGGAACACCTTTTAGTGACCACAAACCATTTTGGGATCAAAATTATACCGCAGTCCTCTTAGGAGAAGCTTGGTCTAAAAACGATCAAAATAGCGCTTACCATACCGCTGCTGATCGGGTCAACCTTATAGACCTATCCTATTATCACGATATGGTAAAAATGTGCATGGCTTATATGGCTACCAAAGCTGGTATTTCAAGTAATGATACTGCTATCACTCAAGCAGGAAATCTGTTACAAGTAAATCAGACTGCTGCTGTATATCAATGGGTTGATTGTAACAATAGAGGGGTCATTACTGGAGAGAACGGTCGCACATTAACTATAAATGCTTTAGGTGACTATGCTGTAGAGGTAACTGTAAATGGATGTACAGAACGCAGCGATTGCTTTACAGTAACCTCGTTGAATAGTGCAGATGTAGTTGCTTCTAACATTAGTGTCTATCCTAATCCTACAACCGACTTCTTAACTATTGAAAGAAAATCGGACCTTCTCGCCTCTTTTTCCGTTTATGATATACGTGGTAAAAAGCTGAAAACGATGAATTCCCGGGATCGTTTAACTAAAATAGAAGTGAGCGCTCTATCCAGCGGATTCTATTTTATAGAGGTTAGAACATCACATTCTAAAAAAATTAAGAGGTTTGTTAAAAAGTAACCTGAACATTTCAACGGGATTTCAAATAGCACTTGCCTTTCAACAAATTTAGTTACTTACAGTTACCTATGTAATGTAGCGCTATATCGCTTTTGCACCATGCCTGCCGGCAGGCATGGTGCAAAAGCGAAATTTCAATAAACTTAAATCCGCTTTTTGTGATGAATCGAGAAAACTTCTCTCGCGTTAACGCCTTGTTAAGAAATATTGAATTTTATCATAATATATTTATAACATTAATAAAAACTATAAATCAATGCGAACAATTAAAATGTTGATGGTACTGCTTCTTGCGGCAACTGTAACAACTAGCTGCTCTATTTTCCAAGGGAAAAAGAAAGCGCCAGCAAACAAAACAGCCTCAGCTAAGAAGCCTAAAAAGGATGATATCCAGCCTTATGCTAAGGTCATCACTAAAGAGGCTAAGAGTGATGAAGGTCTATTCACCGTACACCAAGTAGAAGATAAATGGTTCTACGAGATTCCAGACAGTCTCTTTAACAGAGAGATGTTGATGGTAACTCGTATCGCAAAGACCGCTGCAGGCTTAGGCTTCGGTGGTGGAAAGCAAAATACTCAAACCTTAAGATGGCAAAAGAATAACAAAGATGTTCTTTTAAGAGTAGTTTCTCACGAAGTAGTGGCAGCAGATTCTTTACCAGTAAGTATTGCGGTAGAAAACTCCAATTTTGAGCCTATTCTTTATTCTTTTCCTGTAAAGGCAATTAAAAAAGACAGCGTTACTAATAATACAGTTATCGATGTTACCGACTTCTTTACTAAAGACGTAAAAGCGATAGGATTCCCACAAAGAGCTAGAACAAGATTTAAGATAAGTAGACTAGACGATTCTAGATCTTACATAGATACACTACGTTCTTACCCTCAAAATATTGAATCTAGACATGTAAAAACTTATTTTTCAAGCAGCCCACCTTCTAATGGAAGTGTTCAATCTATCTCTTTAGAAATGAGTAACTCTATGATTCTTTTGCCTAAAGAGCCTATGAAGAGACGTTACTTTGATCAACGCGTAGGATGGTTTGCTAGAGGACAACAAGATTATGGCCTTAATGATCAAAAAACAAAGACGGTTACTTACTTAGACCGTTGGAGACTTGAAGTAAAAGACGAAGACCTAGCAAAATTTAAAGCTGGCGAACTCGTAGTACCTAAAAAACAAATTGTTTACTACATCGATCCTGCTACACCTGTACAGTGGAGAAAATATATCAAACTAGGTATTGAAGACTGGCAAGTTGCCTTTGAAGCTGCTGGTTTTAAAGAAGCTATAATAGCAAAAGATGCTCCTACAAAAGAAGAGAATCCAGAATGGAGTCCAGAAGATGTGCGTTACTCTACCGTAAGGTATTTAGCCTCTCCTATTCCTAATGCAAATGGACCTCACGTAAGTGACCCAAGATCTGGAGAAATACTTGAAAGTGATATCAACTGGTATCATAATGTAATGACTTTATTACACAACTGGTTCTTTATTCAAACGGCAGCTATAAATCCTGATGCTCGTATGAATAATTTTGATGAGGAAGTAATGGGACGTTTGATACGTTTTGTTAGCTCTCATGAAGTAGGACACACATTAGGACTGCCTCATAATATGGGAAGCTCTATCGCTTATCCAGTAGAAAAATTGAGAGACCCTGCTTTTACTAAAGAATTTGGTACTGCTCCTTCTATCATGGATTATGCGCGTTTTAATTATGTAGCACAACCAGAAGATGGTGATGTAGCTTTAATGCCAGAAGTAGGTCCTTATGACAAATATTCTATTGCCTGGGGTTACAAACCTATTTTAGATAAAACAGCTAAGGAAGAGAAAGAAACTCTAGACGCTTGGATTCTTGAAAAAGCTGGAGATCCAGTTTATAGATTTGGCCGTCAACAATTTGGTGTGATCGATCATACTTCTCAAACAGAAGATTTAGGAGATGATTCTATGCTTGCCAGTGAATATGGTATTAAAAACCTAAAGCGTATCGTTCCTAATTTAGGAAAATGGACAGGTGAAGAAGGAGAAAATTTTGACGAACTGGAAAATATGTACGGTCAACTAGTAGGACAGTTTAATCGTTATATGGGTCATGTTTCTGGAAACATAGGGGGAATTAAAGAAACGTACAAAGCCTACGGTCAAGAAGGTGCTGTTTATGAGCATGCTCCTAAAGACAAGCAGGAACGAGCAATGGCTTTCTTAAACACTCAATTATTTGACACACCAGAATGGTTGATCGATCAAAGCATTTTCAACAGGATTGAACCTGCTGGCGGCATCGAAAGAATACGCAGCATTCAAGTACGTACATTGAACAATGTTCTTGACTTTGGACGTATGGCTCGTCTTATGGAAAATGAAGAAGTAAACGGTAACAGTGCTTACGGATTACTAGACATGATGACCGAATTGAGAAAAGGACTTTTCAAAGAACTTCCAAGAGGTCAGACCATAGATCGTTACCGTCGTAATCTACAGAGAGCTTATGTAGAAAGATTAGCGTTTATAATGACTAATGATGCTCCAAGTGGCCGTTTTGGCGGCACAAGTATTGATGTAGAGCAAAGTGACATCAGACCTATTGTACGTGCCGAATTGGTTACTTTGAAAAGAGATGCCGCTCGTGCAACTAATCGTACTAGTGATAGACTATCAAAAATTCACTTAAGAGATCTAGAGGAAAGAATCGATATGATTCTGGACCCTAAATAAGATTAGTATAATTTTATTCCTAAAAACTGGTTACTCCTTAGTAACCAGTTTTTTTATGCCTGAATTATAAAGAAGAATTAAAAAAGAATAGTAAGATATATCCCGAGAAATAATGGAAATCTCTTTAGGGGGCACTCTTAGATTTAGAGATAAAATAAAAACCTGGCACTAAAATAAAGAGTAAAATAGGATGTATTAAAAATCTTCTAATGTAGAACAAGGTCATTTTTACCCATTCATCATCTAGAGCAACTAAAATAAAAAAAGCAGCTATTAGAATTATAAAACTAAACAAATGAACCCATAAGGTAGCTTTGACAAACTCTTTGCTTCTGTACAGCAACCAGATCGTAAATACAGTAAATAACAGGTTGATTAAGTAACGGGACACTGTTGAGATAAGATAAAGTCCCTTGTGTAATTCTGGTAACGATTGTAATTGAAAATTGGATTTAAAATAATCTATAAAAGGATCGTAAAACAAGTCGTTTTCTAACAAACGAACTGATGCTAAACCTAGCAGCGATAACGCGATAAGAACTACAGATATGGTTTTATTCAACTTCCTTAGGCTTTACATTTCTAATCCAATAAATCCATAGTAAAACTACCGCTCCGTAAATAACACTAGGGAATATGATTTCATGAGAGAAATCAGCATAAACGGAATAGTCGTAGTAAACGATTCCCAAAACTACCAGCCTGATTAAGTTGACTATATAGATAAATACAATTCCAATTACTAAAAAAGCTAGTGTCTTCTTCCAGCCTCTAGCAAAAGCAACTACAAAAGAAGTAAATAAAATCATCACACTTACCGCATTACAACCTTCAATGACACGATATATTTTGAATTCATCAATAAACATCATTACCGAAGGATGTACCGGAGAATTTAAGGTTTGAGCATTATAGCCCACTAGCTTTAAGAGTTCTTGTGTTTGATAACTTATTTGGGCGGTTATGGGATCTGGATAGAGTTGTTGATCCCATTCTATACTTATAAAAAGATAGTAACCAACAGAAAAAAGGATGTATAACATGGCAAAAATGGATACAAACTTAAAAACTGGATAATACGGCTTTAACGCTTTCAATAGTAATTATTTAAGGCAAAGTTAGTTATTAAAACAAAACCATGAACTAGCTTTGTCTTCTTATTATTTCCCTATGAAAACAGACGCATTAAAACCTCAGGTTATTAGCATTATCAATCAGCCAGGTGTAGTGATTAAAGATAAAATGCAAGCTATTTGCGATTTACTTCAATCGGCTGTAGCTACTTATGACTGGGTAGGTTTTTACATGGCTCATGAAACAGAACCCACTCTACATTTATGGAATCAAGCAGGAGAACCTACAGACCATACGGTCATTCCATTTGGCAAAGGGATTTGTGGTCAAGTAGCGGTGTCTAATGCAAATTTTGTGGTAGATGACGTTCATGCACAAGATAATTACATCGCTTGCAGCATTCACGTGAAAAGTGAGGTCGTTATTCCTATGTTCAAGAATGCTAAAAACATTGGACAGATCGATATAGATAGCAATACTGTAAATGCTTTTAACGCAGAAGACGAGCGTTTTCTAGAGTGGATCAACGAGCTTGTAGCGGCAGAGCTGTAACATACTTCTACTCTCCTACTGCAAAATGTCCATTTTATTCTATTATAGCATATTAATTAATTAAATTGCCCTTATGAATTACTTGCTTTATTTAGATCCTGGACTAGGAATGATGATCGCTCAAGCGGCAATAGCGGCAATAGCTGGATTTGTTTTATTCTACAAAAAAGTCATCACCACTGTAAAAGCTTGGATAGGTTTAAAAAAACAACAAAAAGACAGTAGTTTTGACAGCAACTATGAACAAGATTCTGAAAGCAAATAATGCTTAGGCATCCATCTTCATACCGAGATCCCTCTGGTTTTGTATACAGAGAAAAAGGCGCCTTTTACCGACAGATCAATCCGGTGTATTTTGAAGAGTACCACACTGCAAAAAACGCTGGAATTTATCAAAAGCTTTTTGATAAAAAATGGCTTATACCACATAAAGAAATCAGTGTTGATGAAGAAAAGATTATTATCCTTCCAGAGCAATTGGACTTTATCAGTTATCCTTATGAATGGAGTTTTAGCCAGTACAAACACGCAGCACAACTTACTCTTAGAATTCAAATTTTCCTTCTAGAAAATAACTTTTCCTTAAAAGATGCCAGTGCTTTTAATATTGCCTTTCATAAAGGCAAAGCAGTATTTATAGACACCTTGAGTATCGAGCAGTATAAAGAAAATGCGCCATGGAGAGCGTTAAAGCAATTTAATGAACACTTTTTTGGACCTTTACTTCTCGCTCAAAAATACGGTGGACAGTATTTAAAAACCCTTCAGCATTCTATTAACGGGATGGCTTTAAGTGAGGTAAAACGACAGTTGCCTTTTACTTCTAGATTCCACCCTACTATTTACAGTCATATTCATTTGCTTTCAAAATCTGACACTAAGGAAAGTTCTGAAAAAACAGAAAGCAAAGAAGCGCGTCTTTCTAAGTCTTCTCAGATAAAAATGTTGCTAGCCTTAGAACAGCATATCAACACCATGACTTCCAAAGAAAATACAGAGTGGTCTAGTTACTACGATCAGATCAATTATCAAGAAGAGTCCTTTCAAGCAAAAAAGAAACTCGTTAAAGAATGGTGTGCTGCTATAGAAGCTCGTAAAATAATCGACCTAGGCGGAAATGACGGCACATTTGCAAAGGAATTATTAGACCAAGCAGATCAGATCATGGTGAGTGATATAGACCAGCCCGCGATAGATCAATGCTACTTGAACCAATTAAAATCTAAAGAAAATAAGCTTCTACCTATCGTTTGCGATTTGATGCAGCCTTCACCGGCTATAGGGTTCCATCATAAGGAACGGGATTCTTTTACCTCACGAGTAATTGACTTTCAAGCAGACGTGACTATGGCTCTTGCTTTGATCCACCACATCACCTTGACGGGAAATGTTCCCTTTGAGATGAGTGCTGCTTATTTTGCAAAATTGACTCCGTATTTGATCATAGAGTTTCCAGATCGAGAAGATAGCTGGGTCAAGTTTATCCTAGATAGCAAGCGAGATGCTCGTCATTTATTTGATGATTATACCATTTCCGCTTTCGCGAAAGCGTACCAAAAAAAATTTAAATTGCTCAAATCAGAAAAAATCGAAGGAACAGAGCGCACCCTATTTCTTTTTGAACGATATGAAGGATAGAATAGCAAAATACCTGTCTAGTGAAGACCACTTTTGGTGGACAGCGACCCTACTTCCAGGTGGTTACGCCATCATTTATCTATACCTTAAAAACTATACGCTAGTCAATTCATGGCAACAACTCAGTAGTTTTATAGCCTGTTTTGTGTTGTTACCGAGCTTGTTGTTTCTATTACTTGATGTTCTATTTAAGAGAAAACTACCTAAAAGAAGGGCACAATTGTACTGGTCCTTTCTGCTGATCAATTTCTCTATTGTCTTCTCACTTTCTATATATTTAGGATGGAGATGGAAAGGATTGTTATTATTTGCTCTATTAGCAATAGCGACTTCCTTTTTTATTGCAAAACACTATAAGAAAATTGTTTTGCTACTCGGCATCATGTGTCTGCTTGCCCTATGCCAATTACTATTTTTTATAAGCACGTCTGTAATTTCTAGTAAAGAATGGATACAACCTATGGCATTTGAATCTAGTGTCTTTCAATGGAAGCCCAATGTTTATTTGCTACAGCCTGATGGATATGTAGGTGAACAAGCGGCAAATAACAATGTCTATCAATTAGATAACCAAAGCTTTTACGATACTATGAAAGCACAAGGTTTCCAGTTTAATTCTGATTTTAGAAGCAATTATCCTACGACCCTTGCCTCTAACAGTACCTTGTTTACTGCACAACATCATTACTTGCATTATGGAGCAATGAATAATGAACTAATGAATGCTAGAGACATTATTCTTGGAGATAATCCTGTACTAAACACCTTTGTAAATAACGGGTATGAGACCCATTTAATTTTAGAACATTCGTATCTCATGCTCAATTATCCTGAGGTTTCTTATGATACCAATAATGTGGATCGCAATGAACTGTCCTCTTTATTGCCCAACTATTTTTTAGGAAAGGACTATAAAAAAGATTTTGAGAGCCAAGTTTTAAAAGCCAATAAAAGTCCTCAATTTTACTTTGTAGAGATTCTTCATCCAGGTCATATCTCTTTTAGTAAAGATCGAGAAGACGCGATCGCATTTGAAAAAAACAAATACCGAGAAGAGATCAAGTCCATTTCGTCACAACTTATTGATATGGTTCAATTCATCGAAGTAAATGATCCAGAAGCTATTATTTTGATTGTTGCAGACCATGGAGGCTTTGTAGGTTATACGCATACTGGAGCTGCATACGCGCAACCAGAAAAAAATAGAGCCCTTAAGGAAAGTGTTTTTAATGCATTATACACGGTAAAAGCATCTCCAGATTTTGATCCGTTTCAGAAAACGGTTAAAAGTACCATAGGAGTTTTTCCGACCTTGTTTGCCTATTTATCGGGCGCACCGCCACCTCGCAGCAGCTCATTTGATAACAGCAGTTATTTACTCATCAAATCTACTGGAAATACCGAACTATACCAGTATTACGACAGTTATGGAAATTCTGTGATAGAGAAGGTGGAGAAACCTTGAATTAGAGGTTCAACCTCAATTTTTACAACTAATAATAATGTTCTTAATAGTGAAAAAAATGATATCAACTAATAGGCTTGTTTTTAAAGATGTTACACTACCTTCACTCTTCCTAAGCTTTACCAACTTTATTTTATCGTTATAGGCACTTTTTAGTAAATCAAAAAAGCATTTTTACACAAGTCAAAAGATTGAAAATTTTGGATAGGATGCTTTCGCGAAAGCAAACTATCAAAGAGTTTTAAAACAAACTACATAAATTAGGATGCTGTATTCCTTTTACAACTTTTAAAATAATTATATGGTTACCAAATTTATAGAGTTGGCTATTTCTAAATTTGCTTATTATTACTGTTTTGAAAAACCTTTGAAAAAATGACAGCTTTTATTTGAATGAAGTTTCTTACCTTTTATCCTAGCAATTAATACGAAAATCCGTTTTGAAAAAATCCTTTCTACTAGTTCTAATTTTTCTTTCCAGTATGCCGATTTACTCTCAGGAGAAAAGCATTGCACTGACTGGCACAAACACCTTTACATCTAATGAGAGTTATTTAATTTCTAACCCCTATGGAGCTATTTATGATAATAGTGGCTGGCTGTGGATTCTAGGAGAGAACGAACTTTCTAACAAATATATTTTTGGAGAAAAAGAAATTATCATACAGAGGTTTGATGGTTCTAATTTTTTTACCTTGAAAATTCCTGAAACCCCATCAAAAAAAATCAGAGAAGGACACTTTTTCAAGCATAAGGAAAAAGGGCTTTATATGAAACTATACTATAGGGTTGCCAGAGCAGAATTGTTTTTTATAAATACAGAAACTTTAGAAATACAAGCTGTTGATGCTTACAACAACTTAGATGAAAAGTATATTATTTCTAAAGAGTATCAAGTGGCAGATCACAACAGACTCATGATCACTTCAAAAGATAAATTTTACAGTGCCGAGTTAGATAAATCAAGTTTAAAAATGATTGATTCTGTCGCTTTTGATCAATCCGTTGCTAATCCGTTTATAGCAGAAATAAAAACTACTGTAGACTACTCTATCGTCAAACTATTGTTTGAAAAAGATGGCTGTTTAGTAGGTAAAGATGGGAAAATCATAAAAAAAATAAAAGAAAGTGATTTTGTGAATCTAGAAGGGACTCATTTTTTTCCTGAAGTCATTCATAATGTTATTAAAATTAAAGGTGAGTTTTATCACTATATAGATGACTACCCAAATGCTTTTAGCTATGATCAACAAATTAAAAAATTTATTGAGATTCCCAACACTAGTGATAATTACAAAATCAACAGATTACTTGAATTTAAGAATAACGATAACTTTGCGGTAGAAAGTGATCTGGTGAGTGATTATAGCGAGATCAAACTTTATAAATTCAATGATTTTAAAACAGAGCTCATCGGCCAGGTAAAGGTCAAAAATTTTTCCAAAATTATTTATAAGAGATTTGGTGAAGACCTGGTAGTTTTAAATGGAAACACATTGAGGTGCTACACTTTTAAAGAGAATAAAATCAAAACCTTTTTAAAAGACAAGAGCATAAGAACCATTAAAAAAATGGGCGAGAACACCTATATGGTTGCCACAGATAATGAAGGCTTTTATATCATAGATGTTAAAAATAACACGGAGCAAAAAGTAACATTTATGGATAATGATGTGCCACTTTCCATTAACTATTCTAGAGATATTTTGAATGGAAAAAACAACACTATCATCACGGGAGGTTCTAATTTCTTATACACGATCGATGCGAATTATAAAGTCATTAAGGAAGAAACTGTAAAAACAGGGGGAGAAGAAATTATAAGAATAAAAGATAGCATCTTTACCTCTGACCAAGGAGGAGGCATCTCTAAGTACAGTATAAATGAAAAAACATATCTCGAAATTGAAAATACAGGCGAGATCCAGGTAAGAGAATTTGCAACAGACGGTAACACACTCTATGCAACTTCATCTCAAGGAATATTTGAATACAAAAATGGAACTTTTACTACATATGAGTTCAAAAACGTAAGTGCCGATAATTTATTATCCATCAACTACTTAGAAGGTTTCGGAGTTTTAGTTTCTACAAAATTTGGAGAGATTTATAAATTTGACACCTCCACTAAAAAATTAAATCTTTTCTATGAAGATGAATTAAATGCTTCGATTGTAGGTATGGTTGCAGATAATCATAATAACTTATGGCTGAACACCTATGCCGGAATTGTTTCTTTAAACCCGTCGACAAAAAAAATGCTGAGATATACCACAACAGATGGTGTTTACGAGTTGGAAGGTAATAGGTTCAGTACTTACAAAGATGATGAAGGCAATATATTAATGGGAAGTTTAAAAGGCCTTAGCTTTTTTAACCCAACTGACTTAGATGAAAATAACTTAGAGGTACAGCCACAATTTACGTCCATATCATTTTTTAATTCAGAAAAGGACAGGTGGGAAATCAATACTTCCCCAAGTTTTTTAAAAAGCGCTAAAGAAATCACATTACCATCAGAGTACAGAAGGTTCTCTACCACTATTTCTGTATTTGGAGAGGCAAATCCTCAGGATATAAAATACAGGTATCGTTTGTTAAGCAATGAAAGTAATTCAGACTGGTTTAACAGCTATCCAGGAAAAGAGTTGTTATATGCAAATCTAGCAGCAGGAACCTATACGTTGCAAATAGAAGCATTAGATGCATCAAATACCAAAATAGGAGAGACTATTGAACTCCGAGTTATTTCCGAAGATTTTTTTTATAAATCATGGTGGTTTATAGGACTTTTGATATTAGTTACCATAGCCATATTTTCCTATGTATCCTACCAGTATAAAGTGAAGCAAAGCTTATATGCCAAAAATGAAATTTCTTCAAATGAAGTCAAAATGAAAAGTGCCATGATGTTGGAAACTCATCATAGAATCAAAAACAATCTTCAAATTGTTTCTGGATTATTGGGCTTGCAAATGGCCGACAGCGATAATGAAGAATTAATTCTCAAATTACAAGACAGTCAGAGTAGAATTGAGTCTATTGCCGGTATTCATAACCTGTTATACAACTCTGAGAACTTAGACGTTATTGGTGTAAAAGAAAACGTAGAAAATATTGTAGCCTACTACAAGTCTTTGTTTCCGACTGATGTAACCTATCATTTAGATATAGATTCGACCATTTTAAGTATAGATGAAATTACACCACTTTCTCTTTTACTCAATGAGTTGATCAACAACTCTATTAAGCACGCTTTTGAAAAAACAGAGCATCCTGAAATTTTTATAGAGTTTAAGAAAAATGGAGCAGACTACCTGTTTAAATATCATGATAATGGCAGCTTCAAAAAACGTGAAGACCGAAAAGAATCTATGGGAATGAATATTATCGAGATGATGGGGAATCAACTCAAGGGAGAGCTAATAATGGAGAACAATAGCAATTTTAAGTTGACATTAGTTTTTCCGAGTGCTCAGTAAAATAGAAGCCTAACTCTAAGAAGACGGGCTACCATAATAGCAAACCATTTATCGAGAGTATTTTCACCATCCTAGAAATGAATACGAACCGCACAAATTGTGTGATGCAGTTTTATCAATAAAACGCTAGTGCTCGAACTTTTTAATTATGTCGAGAGATACGTTGTCTTGAACAGCCGTAAATAATCAAAGCAACTGTTGATACTTTCGTCCACATATGGCAACAGCTAGGCGCCTTTATTACCCACAGAAGGCCTTCATTGCTGAAGACCTTTTGTGGGCGCAGAGGGATTCGGAAACCTGATCCTCCCGATGTGAAATCGGGATGCCCTGAACCAACGGAGCTAAGCGCCGATTAGTTTTTCGATCATCAAGCTGCTTTTCCACTTTTTGATTTGGCTTTCTCTCTTTATGGCTTCTCTTCGAGTGTCAAATTCCTCAACGTATTTGATGTTCCAATCTTTTGCTTTAGAAGTAAATCCTGTTTTACTTGCAAGATGTTTATTGAGGCGCTCTTTTACATCTTGAGTAGAACCAATGTAATAGCGTTGAAGCTTTTCAGAGAATAATATTTAATACCCATTTATCATTCAAATACCGTATAAAATTAGTTTTACCGTAGTGAATACGGCACTGGCTTTTTTTATCCATTTGTCGTCATAAAATAGAACCATAGCCGATGCTATGCTTAGATTCTATTCCTAAACTGGATAAAAAATAATTCAAATTTTTAACACGTCATTTAAAAAACAAATTGGTATGAGTGTAGTATTTCATGGAAATAAAAAAAGGTCTTCATTGCTGAAGACCTTCTGTGGGCGCAGAGGGATTCGGAAACCTGACCCTCCCGATGTGAAATCGGGATGCGCTGAACCAACGGAGCTATGCGCCGATTAGTTTTTCAATCATCAAGCTGCTTTTCCACTTTTTAATTTGGCTTTCTCTCTTTATGGCTTCTCTTCGAGTGTCAAATTCCTCAACGTATTTGATGTTCCAATCTTTTGCTTTAGAAGTAAACCCTGTTTTACTTGAAAGATGTTTATTTAGACGCTCTTTTACATCTTGAGTAGAACCAATGTAATAGCGTTGAAGCTTTTGGGAAAATAATATGTAAGTATAGTACTTCATGGAAATAAAAAAAGGTCTTCATTGCTGAAGACCTTCTGTGGGCGCAGAGGGATTCGAACCCCCGACCCCTTGGGTGTAAACCAAGTGCTCTGAACCAACTGAGCTATGCGCCCTAAAGCGGTTGCAAATATACAACTGTTTTTATTTCTGCAAAGAAATAAAAACAGATTTTTTAAATAATTTCAGCTACTACAAATGTGCTTCCTGTCGCCAAAATGACATCGGCTTTTGAAGCTCTTTTCTGAGCGGCTTTAAAGGCTTGATTTATAGTATCAAAACTCTCAAAATCCAAATGAAACGAATTCAAATGATTCCCTAATACTTCTATTTCCATTCCCCTTGGAATATCTGGCTTAGAGATATAATAAAATGCTGTTTTGGGCAAGAGCTTTATAACACTAGTGGCGTCCTTATCGCTTACCATCCCTAGAATTATATGCAGCTCTTTAAACTTCTCTGCTTTGATTTGATGTATAAGAAGTCGTATTCCAGCGACGTTATGCGCTGTATCTAGTATGGTTTTAGGAGCTTGACTGACAACTTCATACCTGCCTCTTAAATTCGTGTTTCTAACAACGTTGAGCAAGCCGGTTTTCAAAGCATCGGAAGATATAGTAAAACCTTCTTTTCTCAAAAGCTCGGTTACTTTTTGAGCCACTCTAACATTGGATGCTTGATAGTCACCTTTCAGGTCTGTAGCTTGGCGAGCAGTTCTGTGATCGATAAAATAAGCAGGGCTATTTAAAGATGTCGCTTTTTCTTTAAAAAGCTTTTTTAAATGATTCCTTTTTTCTCCAATCACTACTGGAATATTTTTTTTAATGATTCCAGCTTTTTCCGCTGCGATTTTTAAATAGGTATTTCCTAATATGGCGGTGTGATCTTTATCAATATTAGTAATAGCAGTCACAACAGGCGTAATGATATTAGTGGAATCAAGTCGACCTCCTAATCCGGTTTCAATAACCGCGACATCTACCTTTTGTTCTTTAAAATATTGAAAAGCCATTCCTACGGTCATTTCAAAAAAGGACAGTTGATGGTCTTTAAAAAAGGATTTATTTTGACCCACAAAGTCCACTACAAATTGTTCTGAACACATTTCTCCATTTATCCTGATACGCTCTCTGAAATCTTTGAGGTGTGGCGATGTATAAAGTCCTACCTTATAACCAGCTTCTTGTAATACACTAGCAAGCATATGGCTGGTAGAACCTTTGCCATTAGTCCCTGCTAGATGTATCGTTTTATAAAATGTATGTGGATGAGCTAAGTGCTGATCAAGACTGATACTGTTTTTCAGATCTGCTTTATAGGCTATTTTCCCTGCTCTTTGGTACATCGGTAGCTGAGAGAAAAGCCACTCTAAAGTTTCTTTATAAGTAGACAAAGCTATTCTCCTAGTTTAAATATCACCTCAATAAAACCTATTTGTGTTTCTTTTGCTTGAGGAGCAGCGCTAAATTTATAAGTCATAGCACTCTTCTCAGCAGCAATTAGTAAACATGCAGCGCGATTTGTTGTTCCCTTTTTTCCTGGGGTAGCTTTTTTAACTTTCCCTGCTCGATCTACTTCTATTTCAACGATCACTTTACCCGTTTCATCACAAGTGGGAAGTATGCCTCGTCCGGCAAGTTTACCACGACCTTTAAGTCCATATCCTTTACCCCCTTGCCCACTTCCTGGAGCACCATAATAGGTATTAGCATAAGGATCGCCATTGATATCTCCTTTGTTTCCTGGTCCATCCCCTGGTCCTTCACCTGTATTGGTTTGTCCATCCACGGTTTCAGCACCCGTGACACTATTCAAAGCATCGAGTACAGACGAGTCTGGTTTTGGATCAGGCTTCGGCTCTACAGGTTTTGTAGCAGGCTTCGTAGGTTTTGTAGTTGGTTTTACCTCCGGATCAGAGACTACGGAGGGTGCCTCTGTATTATCTTGAGTGACTATATTCTCTACTTGAGGGGTTTCTGGTTGAGTAACTGGCTCTGGATTAGACTGTGGCGCCACTTTAGTCGTCTTTGCTGGTTCTACCGGACCAGACCCTACAGCAGTATTGCCAAAATTGATGGCTATCCCAGATTCTACAGGTGCTTCAATGACATTAATTATGGAGACAAATCTAAATAACAGAATAAGCAAAACCACCAGTAAAACACTGATAGATGCTGAAATTTTTTGTTCTTTTGTCTTCAGGTAACTCATGGCTAATTGTTTTTTACAGCAAGTACAATTTGAATTTTATTCCTATTTGCTATATCCATAACTCTAACCGAATGGCTTACCGCAGCATCTTTATCAGACCGCAGCATGATGGTAGGTTTTTCTTTCCCCAGCAGTACAGATAGGATTCTAGTTTCTAAATCTTCTTCTGTGGCCTGTGTTGCATCCACATAAAAAACACCGTCTTTTGATATGCTTACGGTCACTTTACCTTGAGTTTGCGTTTTCCCGCCAGCGCTAGGAAGCAATAGATCCAAAGCCTCCGGAGTTATCGATGGAGATGTAAGCAAAAAGAATACCAAAAGCAAAAACACGATATCAGTCATGGACGACATCGAGAATTCTGGACTTACCTTATTTCTACCTCTTAAATTCATAATTAAGCTGGTTCATTTAAAAGATCTAAGAAGTCAGATGCATTTTCTTCCATTTGATGCACCACTTTATCTGTTTTAACTACTAAATGGTTGTAACCGATGTAGGCAACGATACCTACTATAAGTCCAGCAACAGTAGTAATCATAGCAGTGTAAATACCACCTGCAAGACTACCCATGTCTGCACTACCTCCAGCGTCTGCTAGAGTTTTAAAAGCGATAACCATTCCTATAACAGTACCTAAAAACCCAATCATAGGGGCTGCACCAGCTATAGTTGCCAGCATGCTTACATTTTTCTCGAGTTTATACACCTCAAGTCTACCCGCATTTTCAATAGCACTATTGATATCTTCAAGAGGAGAGCCTATACGGCTTATTCCTTTTTCTGTAAGTCGTGCTACAGGAGAATCTTCCTTTGCACAAAGCATTTTTGCACTGTCTAGACGACCATTAGTAATATGGTCTTTTATCTGTAACATAAAATTGCTGTCAATTTTTGAACTGGCCCTTATCTTCAAAAGACGTTCAAAGTAGATATAAAGAGCAAAAAATAATAGAAGGATCAATACGCCTATAATCACTGTACCAGAAGGACCTCCAGCGGTGATTAGGCCTAATAAAGATTGAGATTCTTCATTTACAAGTGGAGCTGTCTCTATTGTAACTTCTGCGGTTTCTTGAAAAAGTAGGTTCATTAAGGTATGTAATTAATATGGTTGTTAACGCAGTTCCTTAGCATTTCATTGTCTTGAACTGTGAATTTGATTTTTAAAATTCCGCTTTCGCGAAAGCGAGATCACAATAATCTCCTACAATAATACTCTTTTCTTATAAAAATAACACCACACATGCTAAACCTACCAATGTCAAAACAACGGTATACGGAAATGCCATCTTTACCATCTTACCATAAGATAAGTTGATTAAAGGTGCCAGTGCAGAGGTTAGCAAGAACAAAAATGCCGCCTGCCCGTTAGGTGTAGCCACACTAGGTAGGTTGGTACCTGTATTAATAGCTATCGCAAGGTGTTCATATTGTTCTCTTGTGATAGTGCCTGCCTCGTAAGCGGTACTTACCTCGTTGATGTACACCGTCGCCACAAATACGTTGTCAGAAATCATACTTAAAAACCCATTTGCTAGATAGAAAATTGCCGGCTGGCTTGCTGGATCCTGACTCAATGCCCATTCTATAATAGGAGCAAATAAATGCTGATCATGAATCATCGCAACTATCACAAAAAACACTACTAATAGACCCGTAAAAGGAAGTGCTTCTTCAAAAGCTTTACCTAGACTGTGCTCATCAATAATTCCTATAAAAGCCGTTTGAACAACGATCAAAGCTAATCCTATAAATCCTACTGGCGCTACGTGAAGAGCAAGACCCGTAATTAATAAAACAGCAGATATCGCCTGAACTACAAGTGCATATTTCTCTTTATCCGTGCGCTCTTCGTCTCTTTTTTCCATCCATCCCTTAATAATATTTCTTACTACAGGAGGCATTTTCTGACCAAAACCAAAAGTTTTAGTCGTTTCTAGAAATATGGTTGTTAAGATACCCGCTGCTAAAACTGGCATGGTTACCACAGTCATTACCTTAAAGAACTCTATAAAATCCCACCCCATTTTAGAACCTATCAATAGGTTTTGAGGCTCTCCTACAATCGTAGAAACGCCTCCTAGCGCAGTACCTACGACACCGTGCATTATCAAACTACGTAAAAAAGACCGAAATTCCTCTAGGGTTTTACCGCTTAACTGCTCCCTGTCTAAGGTGTTGTCTTTATCGAGATCAAGATCACTAGAATGAATTTTATGGTACACGTTATAAAAGCCTATTCCCACACTTATCAGCACCGCAGTAACTGTTAAAGCATCTAAAAAGGCAGATAATACCGCACTTAATAAAAGAAATACGAGCGATAAAGCTAGTTTAGATTTGATCTTTGTAAACAGTTTTACAAAAATATACATCAGTAACGGCTTCATAAAGTAAATACCCGCAACCATGAAAACAAGAAGAAGAATTACTTCAAGGTTTTGAGACACCTCTGCATATACTCCCCCCGTGATATGATTTCCTAATTCATCTAGCACAGGTTGATGTGTATTCTCGTCAATTTTATACATGGGATGTGTCAACCCCAATGCCAATACTTGTATGGCTAGTAACCCACCAGATTGTAATGGATAACACTTTAAAGCCATAGCTAGACAAAAGATAAATTCTCCTATGAAAATCCATCCCATCACCGTACCACTCAAAGTAAAGTAACCTAGGACATTAAAAATTAAAAAAGAGATCATGGTTAACTTGAACCATTTAGGGCTGTTACCTAAAAAATATTTCATCAAACTAGTTGTTTAAGAGCGATTTCAAATGCAGTAGAACTGATTTGTTTTTTGGAGCTATTGTTATTAAATGTATTTTGGATGGCGTTGCGTATGGTCATACTGGTATCATTAAAGATAGACTCATCTGTCATTTGCACGCGACGTTCCATAAAGTAGGCAAATACTCTTGCCATACCACAGTTAGATATAAAATCAGGTATCAAACTTACCTGCTCATCTGTATGTTCCATTATCGAGCCGAAGAAGATTTCTTTATCGGCAAAAGGTACATTTGCACCGCAAGAAATAACTTCTAAACCAGCAGCAATCATTTGGTTAATTTGATCTTGCGAAATCAATCTAGAGGCTGCACATGGTGCAAAAATTTCTGTCTTTATTTTCCAGATGCGGTCGTTCACTTCTTCAAAGGGAATTAATTCTTTGGACCTTAAGTTGTTTCCATGTTTATGGAGAAACAACTCTGTAATTTCTTCAAAACTAAAACCATCTTCATTGATCAGCCCTCCTACTTGATCTATGATTCCCACTACTTTTGCCCCCATTTGAGAAAGGTAAAAGGCAGCTGCACTTCCTACATTACCAAATCCTTGCACAACAGCACGTTTTCCTTTTACATCTCCTCCATAAATATCATAGAAGTGTTTTACCGCTTCTGCAACTCCATAGCCAGTGATCATATCGGCCACTGTATATTTTCTTGAAACGTCTGGAGAAAATGATGGGTTTTCAATCACTTTAATCACCCCTTGACGCAACTGCCCTATTCGGTTGATCTTATCTGCCTCACTAGGAGCAAAATGCCCGTTAAAAACACCTTCTTGCGGGTGCCATACCCCACAGTCTTCTGTCATGGGAATAACTTCGTGGATTTCATCTACATTAAGGTCTCCACCGGTGCCGTAATAACTTTTCAGTAAAGGAGAAACTGCTTTATACCAGCGTTCTAAAACACCTTTTTTACGAGGGTCTTGTGGGTCAAAATTTATTCCCGATTTGGCACCACCTATTGCTGGGCCAGAAACGGTAAACTTAATTTCCATGGTTTTGGCAAGAGAAAGTACTTCATTTTTATCAAGCCCTTTTCTCATTCGGGTACCGCCACCGGCAGCACCACCACGTAAACTGTTGATGACCGTCCACCCTTCAGCATTAGTCTCTGGATCATTCCAGTGAAAAACAATTTCAGGATCGGCGTTTTCATAACGTTTAAGAAGCTCCTTCATATAACTCGATTAGTTTGCACAAATATAACGTAGCTGCAAGTGGAAATCTACATTTTTAGATTTTCTTAAGGTACATAAATGTGACCGCTGCTGTGATCTCGATCTGCTCCTGTAACACTAGAAAGACAATTGTTCTGATTGCGCAATTTTAAAACGCCTAAAAGCCCAAAGATCAATGCTTCTTTATTTTCTACGATAATAGCGTCTGGAATTATAATTTTAGCGGTGGTATGCTTACTTATGGAATCGATTAAGTAAGTGTTAAAGGCTCCACCACCAGTGATAAACAAATTTTTTTCTGGTTGTAATTGTCTTGCAATTTGCACCGCAACATGTTCTGTAAATGTGGCTATGATATCGCAGGTATCTGCTATCTGATCGAGAATTTGAAAAATAGTAGCATTTACCCACTCGATCCCCAGTGATTTAGGGGCCTTTTGATGGTAATAGTCTAAGGAGTTTAACTGTTCTAGTACTAAATTTTGTACAGTTCCCGCTTTCGCGAAAGCGCCACCTGCATCGTACTCCTTACCCAATTTCAAAGCATAATGGTTGAGAACGACATTTACTGGACAAAGGTCGTAAGCGATACGTTGTGTATTTTGCTCAAAACTCATGTTTGCAAAACCGCCCAGATTTAAACAATAATCATAGGCCCCGAATAACAATCGGTCGCCTATGGGAACTAAAGGAGCTCCCTGACCATGTAGGGCAACATCCTGAACCCTATAATCACAAACCACTCGCTGATTGATAAGTTGGGCCAACTCTGGAAGATTTCCTATTTGAAGTGTGTAGTTCTCTTGAGGTTGATGGAAAATAGTATGTCCATGAGAGCAAACTGCTACTAGCTTATCTATTTTATGGGCATCGATAAAATAGAGGATTTTTTCTGCCAGATATTTGGTGTATTTTAGATTTAGCTTTTCAACTTCTTCCTTACTATAGGTAATCGCTTCAGAAAGCTGTTGCTTTATTTCGCTGGAATATGGGAGCGTTTCTGCCCTGTGAATCTGAAAGCTCCAGGACTCTTTACGTACTAATGCGACGTGTGCGATATCAATGCCGTCCAGCGAGGTGCCAGACATGATTCCTAAAACGTTATAGTACTGATGATTCATAAGTTAAAGGTGTTGAAAATGGTTAATAATAGCATTAGATTTGCAAAACGGAAAAATAACTAAAAAATAAAAGAATACATGGATTTTGGCCTAACAGAAGAGCATCTTATGATTAGAGATGCAGCGAGAGATTTTGCAAAAACAGAACTTTTACCTGGCGTTATAGAAAGAGATAACTTGCAAAAATTCCCAACAGAGCAAGTAAAGAAAATGGGAGAACTTGGTTTTATGGGCATGATGGCATCACCTAAGTACGGTGGCGGCGGTATGGACACTATTTCTTATGTATTAGTAATGGAAGAGCTCTCTAAAATTGATGCGAGTTCTTCGGTAATAGTATCTGTAAATAACTCACTCGTTTGTTGGGGACTTGACACTTACGGGAATGAGGCTCAAAAAGAAAAATACCTTACCAAGCTTACTACAGGAGAATCTATAGGTGCTTTTTGTCTTTCTGAGCCAGAAGCAGGTAGTGATGCCACTTCTCAAAAAACCACTGCAATAGATAAGGGTGACCATTACGTTCTTAATGGTACCAAAAACTGGATCACAAATGGTAATAGTGCAGATTATTATATTGTAATAGCTCAAACCGATAAAGAGAAAAAGCATAAAGGAATCAACGCTTTTATTGTAGAAAAAGGTTGGGACGGTTTTGAAATAGGAGCTAAAGAGGATAAATTAGGGATACGCGGTAGTGATACCCACTCCTTAATTTTCAATGACGTAAAAATTCCTAAGGAAAATAGAATAGGAGAAGATGGATTCGGTTTTAAGTTTGCGATGAAGTCACTTTCTGGAGGCCGTATAGGTATTGCTGCGCAAGCACTAGGTATTGCTTCTGGAGCCTATGAACTAGCCAGAGATTATTCTAAGGTTAGAAAATCTTTTGGTACAGAGATCTGCAATCATCAAGCGATTGCTTTTAAACTCGCAGACATGCATACTAATATCGCTGCTGCTCGTCACTTAGTAATGCAAAGCGCTTGGGATAAAGACCAAGGGCGTAATTATGATATGAGTGGTGCAATGGCAAAGCTTTTTGCTTCCCAAACGGCCATGGACACTTCGGTGGAGGCCGTTCAGGTTTTTGGTGGTAATGGTTTTGTAAAAGAATATCACGTAGAACGATTAATGAGAGATGCCAAAATCACTCAAATCTATGAAGGAACTAGTGAGATTCAAAAAATAGTGATCTCAAGAGGTTTACTTAGAGATTAATTAAGAATCGGAATATATAGTAAAGAGCTGCAATTTATGCAGCTCTTTTTGTTTAGGTACTTTCATAATAAAGTTTATTTTTACTTCCTATGAAAATATTAGTTACTGGCGGTTTAGGTTATATAGGTTCTCACGTTGTTGTTGAGCTTCAAGAACAAGGTTATGAAGTTCTTATTATAGATAATTTATCTAACACTTCTTTAGACGTTTTAAATAAGATTACCTCTATAACTAATATAAAACCAAGCTTTGAAAAGGTAGATGTAAGAGATAAAGAATCTCTTGCCACTTTTTTTGAAAAACATAGAAATGTAAAAGGAATCATTCATTTTGCTGCTTCCAAAGCCGTAGGAGAAAGCGTAGAGAACCCATTGTTATATTATGAAAATAATATCAATGCACTGGTTTATATGCTTCAAAACATCCAAGATAAAGAGACGAGTTTTATTTTTAGTTCTTCCTGTACGGTCTATGGCCAAGCTGATAAATTACCAGTTACAGAAGACGCTCCCATTAAGCCAGCCGAATCTCCTTATGGAAACACGAAGCAAATAGGAGAAGAGATTATAAGAGACACTTGCAAAGTAACACCACATTTAAATGCAATCGCTCTAAGATATTTCAACCCAATAGGGGCTCATAAAAGTGCTAAAATTGGCGAATTGCCATTAGGGATTCCGCAAAACCTAGTTCCTTATATTACCCAGACTGCCATAGGATTAAGAGAACAACTTTCTGTTTACGGAAATGACTACCCTACTCGAGATGGAACTGCGGTAAGAGACTACATTCATGTAGTAGATCTAGCCAAGGCTCATGTGGCGGCTCTTTCTAGACTGCTAGATAAAAAAGGAGAAGAAAACTTTGAAGTCTTTAATGTAGGAACTGGAACCGGTTCTACCGTACTAGAAGTGATCACGGCTTTTGAAAACGCAACTGGACACCCACTCAACTATAAGATTGTAGGACGTCGCGCTGGAGATGTGGTTGAGGCCTATGCGCAGACTGATAGGGTAAAGCAGGTCCTCGGATGGGAATCTACCTATTCATTGGAAGAAGCTCTTGCTAGTTCTTGGGAATGGGAAAAAGCGGTAAGAGGAAAATAATTTAAGGACCCATTTGCGTTCTTAGCCATAAGAAGCATGGATCAAGAATTCTATGATCGTTTAAACTAAACTCTGCCTGATTAAAGAATTAGTTTATTGAGTTACACACTTAGC
>Ga0307933_1000394_pt1 | contig 40907 bp, 35 predicted proteins | sample OrgLakmetageno88_FD_201811 | JGI IMG/M metagenome (GOLD analysis project Ga0307933, IMG submission 201811) | Saline water microbial communities from Organic Lake, Antarctica - #88 | ecosystem: Environmental > Aquatic > Non-marine Saline and Alkaline > Saline | place: Antarctica: Organic Lake... | reverse complement strand
GATGTTTCTCCTAAGTAAGTTAGGGGCAAAATGCCCTTACTTAGCTTAGTGCGAGAAAACAATACTCAGTAATTTATGGTGGTGAAACGGGTGTCATACCGCGGTAGCGGTTTAGTCCATGGGCCTGAAACCTGCTCAAAACTACTTTATTACTTCCGCCTCAAAATAGTCCAATTTTTCCACAAGCTCAATGACCATAAATGGCAAAAACCAGTCGAACGGCGTGTTCAATTTAGTTGTGCGAGTTTCAAACATTAATTCCCAGTTTCAAACTTTAATATGCTCGTACACTTATGTTTTAAGGCTCCAAACTCCTACTCAACTGTCACACTCTTAGCCAAGTTGCGGGGTTGATCTACATCCGTACCTTTTATCAAAGCTACGTAGTAAGACAATAGCTGCAAAGGAATGGTATATACAATTGGTGCAATGGCTTCAGAGCAATGAGGCACGTCTACTACGCGCATGGTTTCGTCTGACTCAAAGTGGGCGTCTTTGTCGGCAAACACGTACATGATGCCGCCGCGAGCGCGCACTTCTTCTACATTCGACTGTAACTTTTCAAGGAGCTCATTGTTCGGGGCGACCACAATGACTGGCATGTCGGCGTCTATTAGTGCTAACGGGCCGTGTTTTAGCTCGCCTGAGGCGTATGCTTCGGCGTGTATATACGATATTTCTTTGAGTTTTAGCGCGCCTTCCATCGCAATAGGATATTGGTCGCCGCGACCCAAAAATAAACTATGGTGCTTATCTGAGAATTCTTCTGCTAAGTCGTCTATTTCTTTTGCTAACAACAAGGTTTCTTCTAACTTAGCAGGTAGCTCAGTGAGGCCTTGTAAAATACTAGTGCGTTGCTTATCGCTCATGCCTTTTTGTTTACCCATGGCTAGCACTAACATTAAAAAGCCAGCTAGTTGAGTGGTAAACGCTTTGGTGGATGCAACGCCAATTTCAGCGCCAGCTCTGGTCATAAACGACAGCGCTGACTCACGCACCAAAGACGATCCGTCTACGTTACAAATCGCTAAGCTCGACATGTACCCGCTTTCTTTAGCAAGTTTGAGGGCGGCTAAAGTATCGGCTGTCTCACCAGATTGTGAGATAGTAATGAGTAAGCTGTTTGGCTTCACTACCGACTTGCGGTATCTAAACTCCGATGCAATTTCAACATCGCACGAAACACCAGCGTAGGCTTCTAACCAATAACGCGCAGTCATACCGGCATGATAACTAGTGCCACATGCAATAATTTTAACGTGCTCGGTTTTCGCAAAAATCTCATCTGAACCGCGACCAAAAATATCCGGCTCTACGCCATCTAGACTCACGCGTCCTTGTAGGGTATTGCGAATAACGCTAGGTTGCTCGTAAATCTCTTTGAGCATGTAATGCCGGTAGCCGGCTTTGTCGCCTGCATCATGCTCAACATTAGACTCCATAACATCGCGCTCAACTTCGTTGCCTTGAGCATCTATAATACGAACCGAGTTGCGCGTAATTTCTGCAACGTCACCCTCTTCTAAAAATATGAAGCGGCGGGTTACAGGTAGTAGCGCCATTTGGTCTGAGGCAATAAAGTTTTCGCCGATACCTAAACCAATCACTAATGGTGAGCCTGAGCGGGCCACGACCATAGTCGATGGGTCGTGTTTATCAACAATCACGGTGCCATAGGCCCCATGGAATGTTTTTACAGCGCTTAATACCGCTTCAAGTAAAGACGTTGTGTTTTCTCTAATATCGGCAACCGTGTGAGCAATAGTTTCGGTGTCAGTATCTGAGTCAAAGCGATAGCCTTTATTAGAAAGCTGTTCACGCAAAGCTTTGTGATTTTCAATAATACCGTTATGCACCACAGCAAATCGTTCACTGCTTACATGAGGGTGAGCATTAGCTTCAGTTACGCCGCCATGGGTTGCCCAGCGGGTGTGTGCAATACCCGTGCTGCCTAAGCCATTTTTATCATTTATTGCATCGCTTAAGGCTTTTACTTTGCCTATGCGGCGAATGATGTTGAGCTGACTATCATGAATGAGGGCTACGCCCGCGGAGTCGTAACCACGATATTCTAAACGGCGTAAACCTTCTAACAAGATTTGAACGACATTACGCTCTGCTACTGCACCTACTATTCCACACATATAATAACTTCCAAATATCTATTTTTTGCTGGGCTTTTGCCAGCCAGAAATGTTTCGTTGTTTGCCTCGAGCAATCGCTAAGTGCTCTGAGTCTACAGATTTTGTAATGGTGCTACCGGCGCCAATAGTCACGCCTTCGCCTATTACCAAGGGAGCGACTAGAGACGAATTAGAACCCACAAAAACACCGTCATGGATCTCGGTTTTAAATTTATTTACGCCGTCGTAATTGCAAGTGATGGTACCCGCGCCAATATTTACGCCCTCGCCAATATGTGCATCACCAATATAGCTTAAGTGATTCACCTTAGAGCCTTTGCCTACTTGCGTCTTTTTAACTTCAACAAAGTTACCAATTTTTACTGCTTGCTGCAGGTGAGTGCCGGGGCGTAAGCGAGCATAAGGGCCAATTTGGCAATCTGCGCCAATCACTGACTCTTGAATATGCGAAAATGCTTCTATCTGCGCACCGTCTCCAATTTCACAATCTTTTAGCACGCAGTTAGGTCCAATGCTGACATTGTCTGCTAGTACCACTTTTCCTTCAAACACCGCGTTAATGTCGATACTAACATCGCGACCAACAATAAGCTCACCGCGCACGTCTATGCGACTCGGATCAGCTAAACGCACTCCCTCAACCATTAAGCTTTCAGCTTGTTTTAATTGAAACGCACGCTCTAAAGACGCAAGTTGCATACGGTTATTAATGCCTTCTACTTCTCTGGCCCAAACCGGCTGTGCAGACTGTACTTTTTTGCCCTCTGCGGCAGCCATGGCGATAACGTCCGTAAGATAATACTCGCTTTGAGCATTGTTGTTAGATAGCTGGCCTAACCATCGCTTTAAGTCACTGCCCGACATAATCATCATGCCAGTGTTAATTTCAGTAATTTGCTTTTGCGCTTCGCTGGCATCTTTATGCTCAACAATGGCGGTAATATTGTCACCTTCGCGTACAATCCTACCCATGCCGGTAGGATCATCAAGATTGACGGTAAGTAAGGCTAGCTCACATTGCTTTTTAACGTCAACTAAACGCTCTAGGGTTTGTGCCGATACTAGAGGCGCGTCACCCACTAAAATGAGCACGTCTTCATCGTCATCGATAAAGGGCTCAGCTTGCTTTACCGCGTGACCCGTACCTAATTGCTCTGCTTGCAAACACCAGCTAAGTTTATGGGCACTTAAGGCCGATTTAAGTTGCTCCGCGCCGTGGCCATAAACAAGGTGAATGTTATCGCAGTGAATGCTTTTAACGGTATCGATGATGTGTTCAACAATCGGTTTATTTGCAAGGGTATGTAGGACTTTGGGTAAGTCTGACTTCATTCTGGTGCCTTTCCCTGCTGCCAAAATGATTACGGATAATGCCATTTTTAATCCTCAAAAATTTAATCGCGAAATTGTAACTAAGCTACCGACGTTTGTCAGTATGTTTCAGGCTGTGTACTTATGTTTTATAGCGCTGCCTTGTTGGCCTTTTCTTTATTGGTTTTTTTTAGGCGCTTTAAAATAGACCATGCATTGGTTGCCATCATAACGCCTAATAGAATTAAGCTACCGCCTACAATAGACTGCAGGGACAATACTTCATCTAGTATTACAACACCCCAAAATATGCCAAACAAGGGTACTAAATAGCCCACCGTCATAGCTCTAGATGCGCCAATTTTGGCGATTAAATCAAAATACATAACATAGGCAATACCGGTGCACAAAAACGCTAAGGTGAGGGCTTTTATCCATGCACTTTGGCTTGGCATCGTTTCGGGGAGGTTCATCAACGCAAAGGGCAGCAGAACAACTGCGGCGAACATTTGACTACCTGCGGCTAATACAAAGGGCTTAGCGGAGGCTAAATGTTTGCGCAAATAGCTAGCGGTCATGCCGTAACAAAGAGTCGCAGCCAGTGCTGCGAATATGGGAAGTAGGGTAGCGAGCGCATCCTCATCGCCGGTCAATTTTTGCTCCAGAGAAATGATCACGACTCCAACAAAGCCAAAGCCGATTCCCAAAACACCCTTCCAGCCAATCGATTCTTTCAAATATAGGTAAGCGATTAGTACACCGAACATAGGTGCCATCGCATTTAAAATTGCAGCTAGCCCCGCATCAAGGTGCAGTAAGGCATAGTTGAACAAACAAAAGGGGACCGCGGTATTTACCACACCCACTAGCAGCAACTTTGGCCAATACTCAAGCAACTCACCGCCTTGGCGTTTTAAAAGCACCAAGGGCATAAGACACAATGTGGCCGCTAAAGCGCGCAGCTCTACCAAGGCAAATACACCAAAGGCGGGAACGGCTTCTTTCATTAGCATAAAAGAAGCGCCCCAAATTGCGCCTAATAGCAGCAATTCGGCAAATTCAGATGCTTTCAATTAATTATTCTCAAGGGCAAGTAAGTAAGATTTTCGATTCATACCACCAGCGTAACCGGTTAATGTACCATTTGAGCCTATTATTCTATGGCATGGCACCACAATAGCAATGGGATTTTTACCATTTGCTGCACCAACAGCCCTGCAAGCTTTAGGATTACCTACGTTTGTTGCTATATCTAAATAAGACGCGGTTTGACCATATTCGATATTACACAATGCCGCCCAAACTCCTTGCTGAAAGTTTGTTCCTTTTGCGGCTAAAGGTAACTGAAAATGTTTGCGCTTTTGCGCAAAATATTCACTCAATTGAACTGCTGCGAGCTTTGTCAGGGGGTTCTCGTCAGGCTCAAGAGCATCCTCTGCAAAAGCGATAGAAACAATACCTTCATCGTTTGCGTGAATATGAACGTAGCCTAAATCGGTATGAATTTGGCTAGTATGTAGTTGCATGAAATTATTCATGAGGATAAATTCCATAGTGAGAAGGTTAGGTAGCTGCGCCAAGGCGCACATTCGTTAGGCGCTATTATTTGTCCATCGTCTGCTAAGGCTTGGATACGCTGGCGAATCACAAGGTCGGTATGTAACCAAACATCAGGGTTATCGTTAGCACGCAAATTCACGTAATTGACCGTCCATGGACCAATACCTTTAATAGCCAGCCATTGCTCAAAATCTGCGTCAGGCTCATCATGCATAAGTTGAGCGAAGCTACGCAAGGCATTTTTTCGTGTTTGCGGAAGCTTTATGCAATCTAGGTCAGACGCAGCAAGCACTCCCGGAGAGACAAAGGCTTGCCCATTGGGCGATAAAGCTGCATGCAATTTATTGACCTGACTAATTGCTGCGGTCACCGAAACCTGTTGACCTAAAATAGCGCGCACCCCTGCCTCAAAGCGACAGCATATACCTGGTATGCGCAGACCTGCCTGTATTTGTGATTTACCTAATCCGCTGGCTTGCAATGCAGGTGTTATTACCGAGGGCTTAGCGTCAATATCTAATATCCGTGAAGCCATCACAATAATACGCGGCGTATGATCTACAAAGTCGTGGCTAAACGAAAGCTCAAAATGACTTTGAGTAGGTACATATTGCATCGTCACGCGCACTTCATCGCCCTCGATATTGAATACTTTTGTAAACGAGTCCTCACTAATGCTCTCATTACCTTGAATTAAACGCTTAGCAAAAAAATCTCTCAGTGCCGGCCAGTCATAAGGTGCTTGATAATTAAGCTTAAGCGCAATATCGCTGCTGTTAGAGGGTTGCTCTTGTTCTGGCGTTAACATCTTCATCCAATTAGTGGTATGCTTTGAAATTGATTACAAGTGTACGTCAACAACAATAAAAAACACCTTGTTTTCGAAACTGATTGTTTTACATTTAGATTATACTAACAGGCTACTAACTAACGCCGAGAACAACAAAAAGAGTTGCATGAACCGAACAACCAATCCCTTTATATTTGCCCTCTGTTGTGCATTGCTGTTGCCATTATCAGTAAAAGCACAAATGACATGGGTTAACGACTTTGCCAACACCGTAAGGCAAGAGGCTGCGGATCGTAATATTCCGGGTTTTATTTTTGTAGTGGTTGAAAAAGACAAACCCGCAAAATTTTATACCTTTGGGAAGACCGAAAAGCGAGGCCAAGCAATAACAGCAGATACAGTCTTCAGACTAGCCTCAGTTTCAAAAACCTTTACCGCTACGCTTATGGCCGCTGAAAACCCATTGGCGTCTGCTATTAATTGGCAAAGTCCGATAACAACGCTTACGCCCGAATATAATTTTGATAAATATCCCGATAAACCGTTGTTGCTCCGTCATATCGTAGGGCAATCAACGGGGTTTATGCCCAACGCTTATGACAATTTAATTGAAGCAAACTACAATCGTAAACGCGTATTGAGAGAACTCACGGAACTCGACCCATTGTGCCAACCAGGCTATTGCTACACTTATCAAAACGCACTTTTTGGGGTTATTGAAGAACATTATGCCCGCCGAGGAACATCGTTTGCAGATGAGATGAACAGACATCTATTTAAACCTCTAAAAATGTCCTCGAGTATAGGTAGGCAAGCACTTGAGTCATCTAAAAGTTGGGCCAAGCCGCATGCTGCGATTGCAAGAAATCGCTGGTCGAAAGTACGGGTTAAAGATGACTATTATCGTTTTGCACCCGCTGCCGGCATTAATGCAAGCGCATCTGATATGGAAATTTGGCTCCGGGCCATGTTGCTTGAATACCCAGAGGTGGTCAGTGCAGAAATGGTGACCGAAATGACCTTGCCACGCGTACAAACAAAGAACGAGATGCGCCGTAGAGGCTGGCGAAAGCATCTGAAAAGTGCCCATTATGGCCTAGGTTGGAGAGTCTATAACTTTGATAATATTCAACTTAATTATCATGGTGGTTGGGTTCAAGGTTATCGAGCTGACGTGTCGTTTTCACCCGACTTAGGAATTGGCTATGCCTTTTTGATGAACGCTGAAAGTAACTTGATCAACGAAGTGACCGCCGATTTTTGGGCCAAAGTCGTCGCCAATCAGAAGCCTTAACAAATTGAGTAATCAGCCGATATATAGCTGCACAAAAAATTTATTAGAACACGTTCTCAGGTGACGCTTTGATTTACAATAAAGACAGTATATTTCAAGACAAAAGCGTCTCGCAACGCACCCGAACTGACGTCATCGATTTATTGTTTGCACCGTCGAGCAGTGTGTTGCTCGCACATTTTTATACGGTAAGTATTTTTGGCTATTGGTTATATGAACAGGTAGCCAACCGTTCTCTATTTATTTGGTTAGCAACCTCTGCCGTCATCATGATTTCAAGGTTTGCGCTTTCTGTATTTTACCAACGTTATAAAAACGTCAAATTCAGTCAGCGTACATGGCTAGTGGTATGGACAATTCTGACAGTTTCTTGTTCGCTGTCATACGCTTATGCCGCAATTATACTCACTCCACTCGACTCACCAGCGGCATTTTTCGCAGTTGGTTTGTTAGTCTTTGGCATATGTGGCGCTACCACAGTGAGCTATGCTGCGAGCATTTACGCAATTTTATGCCTAATTTTGCCAATATCTGTAATTACATCAACATACTTTATATTTGTCTTAAGTGACAAAACAGCAATGGTGGCAGGCACTGCTATCATTACGTTTACTGGAATTTTGCTCTCATTGATACGTGGCGTAAATAAAGCCTTTGTGAAGTCAATTGCATTAAATTATCAAAATCAGCGAGAGATTGAGAAAAGGAAACTAGTTGAACGGCAACTCTACGATATTTCACGCAGAGACTCACTCACCAGTCTATTTAATCGACGCTACTTTGATGAAGTGCTGGAAACTGAGCTGGGCCGAGCCTATCGTGGGCACACTGCGCTTTCCTTGGTGATGCTAGATGTCGATTACTTTAAAGAATATAACGACCACTACGGTCATGTTGCTGGTGATAACTGTCTCATTGAAGTAGCACAGCTGATAGAGCAACAAGCTAACCGAAAAGGAGACCTTGTCGCTCGTTATGGTGGCGAAGAATTTGCAGTCATCTTACCCGGTATTGACGCCAATGGAGCCTTGGCCTTTGCGCAACGTTTACAAACATATATCGAACAAAAGAAGTTAGAACATAGCGCAACAAAACTTACCACTTTGAAGAGTGTCACCATAAGTGCTGGCGTCACAACCGTGATCCCATTGATGAAGCATTCTCCAGATAAAATTATAGAACAAGCTGATACAGCTTTATATCAGGCTAAAAAAGAAGGCCGCAATCGAGTCAAAGCCTTTGCTTCTATAGGCTTTGACCAAGACCTTGCGTAAGTTACGACTAAAACCTACATTTACACTAAAATGATAGGGCCTAATTATCGGTATTTAGATAAGTATAGCCAGCTAGGCAATGTTCGTAAAAGTCACTCCATTTGACCCCTTCCCTTGGCTTAATATTGCCTGCTGAAACTTCTTTATCAATTATCTTTTTGACATCAAGTGCCATTGCGCTTGGGTGGTACTGCATAACCGACAATACGTGCTCAACACTTGAACCACGCACAAACTCCTCAATGTAAAAGTCTTCTGGATCGTCGTCATGACTAAAAATATGCACTTCGTTCAAACGTCCAAATAAGTTATGCATATCACCCATTACATCTTGATAGGCACCGGTCAAAAACAAACCAAGATAGAAAGGTTCTCCCGGAGTGATTTTAGGCATTGGTAATACATGGTCGATGGCCTGATCAATAACAAACTTATCAATTTTACCGTCACTATCGCAAGTGATGTCTACTAGCGAACCATCATTCACAGGCGCTTCATTCAATCCTGTAATGGGTACTACTGGGAGTATTTGGTCAATCGCCCAGCTATCTACTGCTGATTGAAAAATTGAAAAATTACATAAGTACTGAGACGATAAAGAAAAGTCTAGTGATTGCACTTCTTCGGGCACAAAATCTGCTTTACTGTAAAGATGCTTTACTTTGCGCATGATTTGCCAATAGAGCGTTTCTATTTTGCCTAGCTCTTCTAGGCTGATCACGCGCAGCTTGAAGGCGTCAGACGCTTGCTCTTTATATTGAGTTGCATCGTTGTACACTTCTTGTAAATTTACATCAGCAGACACGTACACAGATAAATCGCGAAGATTCTTTAACAAGATATGGTCATTGTCACCGGCAGATGTATCAATCTGAGCGCCATCTGGTTTTATTTCACCCACTACTTCGGTGATTACACAACTATGGTGTGCAGTAATTGCCCTGCCACTCTCAGTCACAATATGAGGATGTGGCACACCTTCTAAGTCGCACACTTCACGCATGCCGTAGATAACATCCGCCACATACTCTTTTACGCTATAATTTCGCGAAGAATCAGCGGTAGATTTACTACCATCATAATCGATACCAAGTCCACCGCCCACATCCACATACTCAAGTGGGAAGCCCATTTTTACTAACTCAGAATAAATCCGTGCGCTTTCATTCACCGCGTCTTTAATGGCGCGAATTTCAGGTAGTTGAGAGCCGATATGGAAGTGCAAAAGCTTAAGGGTGTCAGTCATACCCTCTTTTTCAAGCAAGCGAGCAGACTTTATGATTTCTGAAATATTTAAGCCAAATTTAGCACGTTCACCGCTAGAGCCCTTCCAGCGACCTTGGCCTTTTGACTGCATCTTGGCACGCAAGCCAATGATAGGGGATATGTCCATTTTTTTAGACACTTTGATGAGCATGGTCAATTCACTGAACTTTTCAATCACCACGACCACTTTGCGGCCGAGCTTACGCCCTAATAGTGCCAGCTTGATAAACTCTTCATCTTTATACCCATTAAGAATGGTTAAAGAGTTCACGTTAGTATTCATAGCAAGCACAGCAAGTAGCTCTGGTTTTGAGCCAGCTTCTAATCCGTAGTCGTAGGGCTGGCCTGCATCTACTATCTCTTCAACTACTTCACGCATTTGGTTAACTTTAATCGGGTAAACGCCACGGTAATTACCGCTATAATTCGCCTCAGCAATCACTTCTTTAAACGTTTCGTTTAGAGTAATAACCTGCGAGCGCAATACATCGTGAAAGCGCACAACCACTGGAAACTGGATGTTTTCTTGGCGTATTTCATCGATAACCGCCTTCATATCAATGCGAACGTCGTTGCGATGAGGTTCAGGAATTACGTGGATGTTGCCATTTTGACCAATTTCAAAATAACCACCGCCCCAACTTGAAACGCCATATACTCGTTCAGCGTCTTCGATAGTCCATTCACTCTCACCAGATTGCTGTCTTTGACTCATTGCCCCACCATTGATTTTTAGGCTACGTTTTAGGAGCTGTATTATAGCTATTGATGACTATCATGCTAGTTTTGTGCACTTTTAACTGAAAATAGTTGGCAATAATTTACAGTGTTAAAAAAAAGTTAACAGTATTGCGCCAAATTTGTTTGCTCGTTGATATGCGCTAGTGTACGGTTAAGCTAAGGCCTATATATATGATATGCAATTTTAGGGATCGTTGATTAAATATAAAGGTAAGGCAACATGGACTTAGTAGCAGATAAAACCGAACCACAAACGCATCGGATCATGGTCATCGACAACAGCGACGTGGCGCAAAAACAATATTTTTCTGAGCTCGCACAGCATTTTATTGTGTCTTTTATCCCTACAACTGACCAAGCTTGGGAGCTACTTAACCGAGCACCGCTGCCCGACGCTATTATACTAGATATCGCTATTTCAAATGACATCACCTCAAATGAGGATGGGCTGCAGTTTTGTCACCGAATAAAAGAAAATCCCTATTTTAATGATATTCCTATCGTATTTTTATCCGCTTTAACAGACCCAGCAGTCAGAACCAAAGCATTTGAATTAGGCTGCGCTGATTTTGTTTCTAAGCCGCCAGTCATGAGCGAACTATTTGCTCGCCTTAATCACCACATTTATCAATACCATAAAACTAAGAAACTCGAATCCTTGATATTTATTGACCCTCTCACTCACTTGCCTAATGCTGCAAAGTTTAATGAGGTATTAAATCAAGAGTGGTCGCGCTGCGCTCGCTATTGGCATCATTTAGCGCTAATTTTAGTGCAGATTAATAGTATGGCGCTGATCAAAAAAGAGTATGGTGTAGATGAATACTATGCCATTACCGCCAGCATCGCCGATGATTTATGTAGCGTTGGCGCCAGACCAGGCGACCTATTTGCTTCAATTGATAATAACACCTTTGCGCTGTTGCTTTCTGACTGCAGCATTGAAGGCGCTGAACTGAAAGTTGCACAAATTCGGCGTAAGTTTGACCACCCTAATTTCATGAGCAAGCATCAAGCGGCAGGGAAGACGATTGATTGTACTTTAGCGTACACAGTTGCGGCACCAGCCGGTGGGTCATCAAGCCAAGAGCTATTGCTTACCACTCAAGAATTATTAATGCAGCATGAACAGGACCCGTCAAATAGCGTCTTTAGTACACCTAATATTCTTGGTATTGATGGTATGACGCAAAGCGCTAACCTCTAATTTTAAATCCTTGGGCGTCTATCGGATAATCATTTGCATAGCAGGGAGCAAATCTACTTGTGCAATAAACAGGGGGGTTTGTTGGTTCACGTAAGCAAAGCAAATGAACCTTTGTATACCAGACTCTAAAATTTGAGGCTGTTTTATCAGGATATGCATTGCATCGTTACTGCGTAATTCTTTTAACTGCACTTTATCCATACTTAAATGCTGCGAAGTATATACTAGCGGATTTTTAATTAAGTCATGACTCGCGGCTTGAGCTCTCTCCAATAAAGCCGAAGACAGTAACGACAATGGGTACATTTGTGGAAACGTAACCTTATTCGCAAACTCATCTATATAACTTGTTTGATCAGCAAAAGCGCTCAACAAGAAGTTTTTAGCATTGCCTACAATCATCCACTTTCGCTTCAAAAAGTATTCGCCGTCAGCAATAAAAGAACGGTCTTTGGCCTCTTTGAGTTCAGATAATGTTAACTCTGGAAACTCTGGTGTTAAGGTAGGGAATTCACCATCTCGTTTAAAGCCAATAATAGCCGGCTTGTCATTTGCCTTTAAACATACTCTGGTAGAGTATTGCTTACCATTTTCGTTGTGGGTAAGGCGGCCCTTTTTAATTTCCGCTTCAATCTTGTCACCCACCTTTACGCTGCGGGCAAATTTGAATTCAAAACTGCTAAATCTGAGCATGTCTACAGTAAGATGCGGACTGTTTTGCGGAATGTGAGTTTCAACAAAACAACCGAGTTGAAAACACAAAGCAATGGGGCCTTTGAAGGGATTGTTATTTACCCATGACCAACGGAACTGATCATGAAACAAACTAAAATCGTCCGTTGAGTTGCGTGCCATATCTATATGCACTTGCGAAAGGGTATACATTTGGCCTCCATCGGACAATAACAAACAAGGTATTGCGTGACTAACACGCATCTATATCTAGTTATCGTACAAAAGTGGCCTTAGCTTAAGGATTAATCACCAGTTAGCAGTCGCTTCGCTTTCATATAAGCGCCACACAAAGCCAGCTCCAATACTGTAGGTAACATCATCTTCAAATAAAGGACTGTCTTCGTTTGCAGCGCCAGTGTGTAAACGCAAGGAACCGCCTAGAAAACCGCGTATATTTTTGCGGATGGGAAAAGAAAAACCAACGCTAAGCTGTGCCCCCAAATAACCGCCTGTAGCATCAAACGCTGCGCGCTGCTCGGTAGCAAACGCATTATCAACCTCGTAGAAGTAGTCATGCAAATCCTCACTTGCAAAGACTAAACTTAGCGAGGCATTTAATCCGGTACTCTTAAATAAGGTGCCGCGCTGCTGATATGATAACTCAGGTTCAAACACATAGCCTCGATCATCTATGCGCTCAAAGTCAGTTGAAAAAACCGCTCGTGCTTGCAAGCGCAAATTTAAACGACCATTACCACCGCCTTCAAAGTCAAAGTCTTTAACTCGATAAACCAGCTGTGGACCAACCTCAAATAAGAAATCGAGCTCTGGCATACCCTCTCGCGCTGTATTGTCATCGCTATCAGCAGAAAAGGCGCCACCAAATGAAAAATCTATTTCAAAGTCTTCATCTTCGAACACAACAGCACGAGCGCCACCTCCTCCACCCACTCTGAAAACGTCGCCCCGATATATTATATAAGGTGCAGCTAAGGCAATAAAATTGCGTTCGCTGGAAGCAGGATAATTAGGCACTGATACAAAACCGCCTCCGGCACCAAACTCCCACAAGGGTTGCAGTTCATCAGAGGCTTCAAACCCAGTAAGGTCTCGGTCTGGAGATTCTGTGTTTGTGGCATTCACAGTAGAAGGTAATGCTAATAACACGCCGCAAACGGCAGTCATTATAAACTTATGATTAAGGGCCATATTTTTCCATCGGTTCAGACAATACAATGATCTATACCGAAGATAGCCAGAAAAGGCGCACTTATTAAGCTTTCAGCATTTATGTATAGGTATAAATGACTACCAAGTACCCTTATTTTCCATCGACGCCCAAGGCTCCGCTGGTGCTAAGGCATCCCCGGCTTGCAGTAACTCTATGGATATTCCATCGGGTGATTTTACGAAGGCCATATGTCCGTCTCTGGGCGGACGTAAAATATCAACTCCACCTTCCATTAAACTAGCGCATAAGCCGTAAATATCATCCACACGATAGGCTAAATGGCCGAAGGCTCTACCATTGTCATAATCATCAGTATTGTCCCAATTATGGGTTAGCTCAATAAGGGGAGCTTTGCGCTCTTTTGCGAGCTCTACGTCGTTAGGCGCCGATAAAAACACTAAGGTAAAACGTCCCTTATCACTTTCGTATCGGTTAACCTCAACTAAACCAAGCAAATCGCAAAAAAAGTGTAAGGTACTCGATAAGTCTTTCACTCTAATCATAGTATGAAGGTATTGCATCGTGACTCCTGAAGATTTTATGGTATTAGATAATAACAGCAGGCAAATCTAGCTCACCTACTGAGAAATACTGATGCTACATTATTGAGTAGGAGCAGAGCTTAGGGCTTGAGCCACAACTTCAATGCGGGCATGAAGATCATGCCCTAGGTCGGTTAGATACCCGCCGTCTTCTTTAGTAACAATGCCTTTTTCAAACAAGCGTTGCATAGCGGCTAAAGACTCATCGCCTGCATCTTTATGAATTTTTAAGCCTTGCAACAAACTGTCACTAGGAAACTTTAAAATCAGATTGAGCTCTTCGGTAAGTGCATGATTAAACTGCATAGATAGACTTCCTGTAAAACGGATTGCAATGTATAAATACATACTAGCCTAGGAGATTTAATGTGTACAAGCGAAATCATGCATTTAGGCCAAAAGACTCAATTACAAAATAGCGCTTCGCCGTTTCCGCGCTCATGCACTTCGTCTTGATTGGTATCTTCACTCAATCTTACGCGCCCTTGCAAACTTACAAACAGGGCGCGAGTCAATTTAGGTTTATCCGCCTTAGAGCACACAATGATGGTAGCCGGACTGCCAATTATCCCATTTTCATAAAAGCGTAGGGCTCGCCGAGGGCCTTGCATGAGTACGCCCTTAGACGTTTGTGCAGTAGCATGCACAAGCACTTCATTATTATCTCGGATATCATTAAAATTTAGGTCAGAAAACAGCATTTTGGGTTGATTCCAATCACTGTAATCGCAATCTCGCATGTTAGCGGTAGGGCATAAACTAGTACTTGTATAGTTATCGATAGCGTTGTGACGTGTATAGCGCAGTACACTGCTCATGTGGTTTATCTGCGCAGTCACTCTACTTTTATCAATAATATCAGTGGCGCTTGGCACCACCGCGGTAAATAAAATTACCAAAACGGCCAAAGCGATCATCATCTCTAAGAGCGTCAGACCACATTGTTTAGAGGGGCATCCTTGCACTACATTCACATAAACTCCTTTTATGTAATACCGTTTTGGTGTGAACAATGATAAGTCAGTAAGAACGCCGATTTAACTGTACGCTGTGCCGGTTTATTATTATCAAATGAAATACACTGGCGATTGTGTAACACGCCTTTATTTGTTAGCTTTGCGGGCATCACACAACCCTATATCTCAAGAATTCAATTACCATGAAGCTTGCTGCGCTTATTCAGCCCAATAGTCGTGAACAAATCGATAGTCTATATCAGGCATTTGAGCGTCTTGATAAGTGCGAACAAAGTATATTGATGGTTTTATCCGTTATTTTTAAGCCTATTGGCATTTCAAAACTCACCGAGGTGATTGCGATCCTCATTGAGCAAGATGTGTTGCCAAACGCAAAAAAAGACTATGTGTTATCCATCGAACAACGAGAGAGTCTTACCACCTCAGGTTTATTAAAGCCGAGCCGCGACGGCCTGCAAGTCCATCCATTACTTGCCAACCGCATCATGCTTCAGATGAACAACTTACCAGCAGAACATGGCCTCATAACGCAGGGCCACGCGCGTAAAGAATCGCAGGGCAAAAGTAACCAGACCCTACTTGCGATTTTGTTAGCCGCAGAAGAAGTGGTACCCGTTATTAACAGTTACAGTTGGCAAAAAAAGGACGTTGACAACCATCGCTTAGTACGCGATTTCTACTATTTACATCAGCCTGAACGGATGGAAGAGGCCCTCGCCTTTAACAAGAATCCGCAATTAATTGATCACGCGCAAAACCGAGGTTTGGTTGAGCTGTTATTTTTACCTTTCACGCTAGATAGCTTTTTAGCCTTACCCAAAAGCATTCAATATCAGGCCTTTGCAAGCCTTTTTAGAGTCTTTGAAAGAGAGGGCGAGAGTGTTGATTATGCACTGAGCTTATTAGAGCAAGTTTGTATGACGCATCCAGAGCCAAGCGATGCTTTGTACAATGTTGATTGTCATCATTTGTTGGCGCAGCAGTATTTGTATCAGCTACGCCTAGACGATTTTTATCGAATTCAATCGGCCCAAGATAAATCTTGCTATGGCTTACAGTTACTTGGGGCCGCATGCTTTTTAAGCGGTGACAATAAGCTAGCCATTGCCTATTTTGAACAAGCCTTGGTGGCAAAAAACAAATTCAGTCGACGTAAAAAGCAATATTTACATGAGGTCTTAGGCTACTTTTATAAGCTAGCTCTTATAGTCCAAGCCAATCAAAGCGATGCTGCCTACTATACAACGGCCTTACAACAAGCAGAATTTGAGCAAAATGATCGTGCTTTAAAAAGTGATTTTGCTACCCTCGCGCACTGTTTAGTCAAACCTATTCTTAGCCTATCTTCAGGCAGTCAGTACACTAGTCATATTCAGTACAACAGCGTTAGCGAGAAGGTAGATTATTTATGCCATCAGCTCGACTATTTCACCTATTTACTGGCACAGGTGTGGTGCAATAATAAACAAGACGCTGGACTCGTAAAGCAAGCCCATAAGCACAAAGTGGCCTTTGAACAACTCTCCTACCCATTATTCGCGAGTTGGTGCGAGCAACTTACCCTAGCGTTAAGCCCGGCCGCAACAAAACTAGAAGAGCTTGAGGCTGATGCACCTCAACAACGTTTTCCAGGGCTCATTGAACTCGCTAATTTAATCAAGACCAAATCTCAGTGGGACGTGGCGCTAGATAAACTCATTGCGCTTAATCCTAGCAATTCTGAAAGCCCAAGCATTTCACCAAGCAAAGCGATTAAACCTATTCGTCTAATATGGGAGCTTCACGACGGCTTGACTTGTACGCTGCAAGGACGAGAGCAAAAATTAAGTAAGGCCGGATGGAGCAAGGGCCGCGTTGTATCACTTAAACGCCTAAAAACCGAAGTCGATTTACTCGATTATTTAAGTGATAGCGACAAGCGCATTTGTCGACATATTCGGGCTCATCAAGGTTGGGGTTATTATGCAAAAACCGAATATACCTTAGAAGGTTTAACGGCCTTAAACGCTGCGGTGGGCATTGATAATTTATACATCGCAGGTGACTTAGAACGGCCTATTGACTTGGTGAAGCGCGAACCCGAGCTAATTGTAAGCGAACAAGGCGAGCAACTGGTTTTGAGCATTGCTGATTTACCCGATGACCTGCTAGCCGATTATCAGGAGCAATCGAGCAACGCTAGAAAACAATCAGCTTACTCATTAAAATATGTTAACGGTAGTGAGTACCAACTTACTTTTTTTTCTCCAGAGCATATGAAAGTGGCTGAGATCATCGGTGAAGGTGGTCTGCTTATTCCTATTAGCGCCAAACAAAAAGCCTTAGATGGGATCTCTGCAATTGCACCTTTTTTAAATATTCAGTCGGATATTGCTGAGCTTGACACCGGTTTAGAAACGCGTGAGTGTGACCCAAATTTAATGGTTAACATTGAACCTACCAAAACCGGACTTGCCTTTACTTGCGTGGTCATGCCTTTTGGAGAACGCGGCCCCGCATTTAAACCTGGGCTAGGCAATGCGAGTTTAAGCACTGATATCAATGGTAAACGCATTGCTACTCAGCGCGATTTAGTGCGAGAACAAAATTTACTCGATGAGCTGGATAAAGCCTGTCCAGCCTTTTTACAGATGTCAGACAATAGCTTGCTACTTGATGACTTACAAAACGCCCTCGCTGCATTAGAAGAACTTGAAGATGCCATAAAACAAGCAAGGTTTAATTTAGTATTACGTTGGCCTAAAGGCAGAAAAATCAGCCTAACGAAAAAGCTCGAAAGTCAGCACTTACAGCTTTCATTAGGTAAAAAAAGTGAATGGTTTGATATTACAGGCGATCTGCATGTCAATGATGAAGAAGTCATTGAACTTCGTCGCTTGCTTGAATTAGTAAAGACCAGCAATGGGCGCTTTATTGAACTTGGTAGTGAGCAAATACTGGCTCTGTCAGACGAACTACGCCATAAACTTGATTTAATCAATCAGGTAACCGACGAGGGTAGTTTTCATCCCCTCGCGAGCTTACAAATTGAAGAGGCGACTTCCGGTATGCGCATGAAAACCTTACATGCGTGGGACGACCAAACCAAAAGAATGCATCAAGCTAATGACATTACGCCGGTCATTCCCTCTACCTTTCAGGCACTACTACGAGATTATCAAGTCGCTGGTTTTGATTGGGGCATGCGCCTCGCTCACTGGGGCGCAGGCGCTTGCTTAGCTGACGATATGGGCCTTGGTAAAACATTACAGGCCTTAGCCATATTATTAGCCCGCGCCAAGCAAGGTCCTAGTTTGGTCATTGCACCTACTTCAGTGTGTTTTAACTGGCAACAAGAGTCGCTTAAATTTAGTCCCACCTTAAACATAAAGTTGTTTGCCGACGCTACCAATACCATTGAGCGTGAAGTGTTATTAAACGAGTTGAAACCCTTTGATTGCGTGATCATAAGCTACGGATTACTGCAGCGCGAAAGTGAACTGCTCAAGCAAGTGCATTGGCATAGTATTGTGGCTGACGAAGCCCAGGCTTTAAAAAACCCTTTAGCAAAGCGTACTAAAGCGGCCTATGCTTTAAAAGGTGATTTTAAAATGATCACTACCGGTACGCCCATCGAGAACGACTTAACGGAGCTGTGGAGTTTATTTAGATTTATTAATCCCGGTTTACTGGGTAATGTTAAACGCTTTTCACAGCGGTTTTCTATACCCATTGAAAACGCGCGTGAAGATAAGCTAGCGGCACGTAAAGCGAGCCAAGCACTAAAAGCATTAATCCAACCCTTCATTTTGAGGCGCATGAAAAACCAAGTCTTAACCGAATTGCCCTCTCGTACTGAAATTAATATTCCAGTAGAGATGAGCACAAAAGAATACGCCTTTTACGAGGCATTAAGGCTCAATGCGATTGACAATATTAGCCAAAACGGACAACAAGCTAACCCCGGTGAGCAGCGTATCAAAATGCTTGCTGAATTGGTGAAGCTAAGACAAGCCTGCTGTCATCCAAAGTTAGTAATGAGCGAGAGCGAAATACCCAGTGCCAAGCTCGCGGCACTCGATGTATTGCTTGATGAACTCAAGCTCAACAATCATAAAGCGCTTATTTTTAGCCAATTTGTAGGGCATTTGCAGTTAATTAAAAAGCACATTGAAGCCAAGGGTTTCGTTTATCAATACCTAGATGGCTCAACCCCACAAAAAGACCGCCAAAAACGTGTGAATGCTTTTCAAGCCGGTGAAGGTGATATCTTTTTAATTAGCCTTAAGGCGGGTGGCTCAGGCTTAAATTTAACGGCAGCGGATTACGTCATACATATGGACCCATGGTGGAACCCCGCGGTGGAAGATCAAGCTTCAGACCGTGCTCATCGTATGGGACAATTGCGCCCCGTCACTATTTATCGTTTGATCACGCAAAACACGATTGAGGAACGCATCGTGGCCCTGCATCAACATAAGCGCGACCTAGCGGATAAGTTACTATCTGGCAATGAAGCGGTGACGAAGTTGTCGGTAGAAGACATGATGAATTTACTCAAAGAGACCTTTTAAGGATGAATCACTTTATTATTGCGCTGGTCCCTGTACTAGTGCTTATTTGCATTGGTTATGGCCTAAAGCGTATCGATTTTATTACTAAGGACGTGTGGGCCGGCATTGAAAAACTCACATATTACGTGATGTTTCCTGCTCTACTCATTGGCAATATTGGTAAGCAAAATATACATGGCACGCCATGGCAGGAGATGTTTTTGGTTGTGTTAGTGGTATTGTTAATTGCTGCTGGCACTTTGCTGCTGTTGTTTAAACTGCAATCTGATATGAGCGGTAAGACTTTCACTTCGGTGTTTCAAGGTGGTATTCGCTTTAACTCCTATATTGCCTTTGCGATTTCCCTCGCATTTTATGGCAAAGAAGGCCTAGGTTTAGCTGCCATCAGTGCCGGCTTCATGATTGTCATGGTCAATTTTTTATGTGTTGGCGTGTTTGTTATTTTTGGTAATCAAACCGCCTCAAGCACCAAGGCTTTTGTAAAACAAATCTTTCTTAACCCTTTGATTATTGGCTGCCTTGTAGGTTGGTTTTTGAGTCTCTCAGGCATAGGCGTGCCCGGGGTCAGCGCCGATATACTCGAAATTATTGGCCGTGCAGCCTTGCCTATTGGGCTAATGGCTGTGGGCGCAGCGCTTAAACCAAGGCTTATTAAAGGTCATACTAAAGCGATAGTAAGTGCAAGCACCATGCAGTTTATTCTTAAGCCAGGGCTAGTAGTTTTACTGTGCAGCGCGCTTGGCTTATCAACCTTAGTCACTGGCGTGCTGCTAATTGCGTTTATTTCGCCTACCGCCTCTAGCGCCTATATACTCGCCAGGCAATTGGGAGGTGATGTTGAAGCCATGGCATCGATTATCACTTTGCAAACGGTCATGGCGTTTTTAGTCATGCCATTATGGGCCTTTTGGTTTTTAGTCTAAGTGCCCCCATAACGTAAAGTAATCTGAAAATAGTAAATATGGAAAATAGTCTTTATATGATAGACCCAAGCACTACAATTACATTTAAAAACGGCATGAGCATGCCAAATCGCTTTATGTTAGCGCCTCTCACTAATAGTCAAAGCCACGATGACGGCACCTTATCGGATGATGAATATCATTGGCTTATCATGCGGGCGCAAGGCGGTTTCGGTTTAACCATGACTTGCGCCTCACATGTGCAATTTGTAGGCAAGGGATTTCCCGGACAACTGGGTATTTATGATGACGCACACATTGAAGGACATACGCACCTCGCCGAGACTATAAAATCTTATAATAGTTTAGCGATTATACAACTTCACCACGCTGGTATGCGCTCACCAGAGGATCAAATTCACCAACAGCCCGTATCAGCCTCTAACGTTGAAAAGCACAATGCACGCGCATTATCTTTAGCCGAAGTTCAACAATTGCGTGATGACTTTATTGCTAGCGCCATTCGCGCCCAAAAAAGTGGCTATGATGGGGTCGAAGTGCATGGTGCTCATGGCTATATTCTTACCCAATTTTTAAGCGCTGAATTTAACACACGCGATGATAAATACGGCGGCAGTTTAGAAAATCGAGCTCGCTTAGTGCTTGAGATTGTCGACGGTATTCGTGCCGCGTGTGGCGAGCAATTCTTGCTCGGCGTGCGTTTATCGCCTGAGCGTTTTGGTATGCAATTAAGTGAAGTGAAAATTGTATGTGAATGGCTCATAAATAAACATAACATCGACTTTTTAGACTTATCTCTATGGGATGTGTTCAAGCAACCTGAAGAACAAGAACATAAGCATAAAAGTCTGTTGGCTCACTTTTTAGAGATAGACTATAAAGATGTGAAACTGACCGTCGCAGGCAAAATCACTACTGCAAGTGAAGTGCACAAGCTACTAGAGGCCGGCATCGACTTTGTCACCATTGGTCGAGCCGCTATTTTACATCACGATTATCCGAGGCGCGTGATGGCTGACCCTGACTTCACGCCTATTGCCTTGCCCGTTAGCGAAGCCCATTTAAAGCACGAAGGTTTGAGCGATAGCTTTGTGACCTATATGCGAAGATGGGAAGGTTTTGTAGAGCCGGTGTAATCGGCTCGCTAATTTGCTTAACTTCAGCACACTAATATCAAGGCATTTATGAGCGCAGCGTTTTCTTACACTACCACTTACGTTCTCGATAAGAGTCACTTTGGTGAAACCTTTGACGAATCGGTGACTATCGACAACTCAATAAAAGCTTATACAAAATCAATAGGCCTAGTATTAATGGGCTTTGCGATTTTATATTTCACCAACTTAAGCTCTTACGCGGCGTGGTTTATTGTTGTGCTCGGCGTGGTTGATGCCTTGGGTGTGTATTTTAAAAAACCATGGTGGCTAGCTCGCCAAATGATCAGTCGCGCAGCCAACGAAGAGCTTACTTTAACTATTGATGGAAAGGGTATTAGCAGTCAATCCTACTCAGTAAAAAGTGCCATTGCGTGGGCCGATATCGATAAGTTCGAAAAGACAAAGCAAGGTTGGCTGCTTCATCAAGGCCCCAACAAAAGCTACCTTTCAAGCAGGTGTTTGTCTGCAGACGCCGAGGCATTTATCTCAGCAAAAGCCTTAAATGAATAAGACCTTCAGCCCTGTTTGAGGTCTTAATCAAATAGCTGTTATTGCGAATAACGCTCAAACCACTCTAAAATTCTGTCCAGTCTCTCCACAAGATTAGTAGGTGTTCCTGAACGAGACAAGCTATGATTTTCGCCTTTAAAAATCACCATTTCGGTAGGCACATTATTAGCTTTTAAAGCATAAAACCATTCTTGCCCTTGGCCAATGGGCGTGATCATATCGCTATCACTATGAATAATAAGTGTCGGCGTGCTGACCTTATCAGCAAACTGCAAAGGTGAACGGTCCCAATAATAATCAAAGTTTTGCCAGAGGTTGCCACCAAACTCTGATGTCATTTGGCGCGGCGTAAACTCTTGTGTGCCCGCTTCAGATATCCATGAGCTCACACTGCGCTGGGTCACTGCGGCTCTAAAGCGGTCGGTTTTGGTGGTTATCCAATTCGTTAAGAACCCGCCATGACTGCCGCCAGTAATATAGAGCTGCTCTTGGTCAATCCAAGGGTTTTGTGCCAATACGGTATCTAAAAATTGAATATTATCTTCATAATCGGCGCCACCGTAATCTAATCTCACAGCCTGACTGTGGGCGATGCCATAACCGTTACTGCCACGATAATTAACATAGGCTACCGCATAGCCCTTAGTTGCATACATTTGATTTTCGTGAAACCAGCGGTGCCCCCACATGCCGCCAGGACCGCCTTTAATATTGAGTACCAGTGGATATTTTTTGCCTGCGACGTAACCGATAGGCTTATGCAAAAAACCTTGGATATCCATATCTTTTTCATTTTTAAACCAAACATCTTCTGCCGGGGATAGCACTGACTCAGCAAGTAAGCCATCGTTAAAATCAGTAAGCTTGGTCAGTGCCTTATTGGTGAAATCGAAACGAAAAAGCGCGGGCAAATTTGTCGAATCTTCCATCGTAAACAACGCAAATTTGCCATTGGGCGAGAGGGTGAAGTGGTTTAAGGTTTTATTTTCAGAGATCACTTGTGTGACTTTTGCACTACCCACCTCTGCAGAAAACAAGCGCACTGCGCCTTTGTCATTGGCCAAAAAGTACAAGGTGTTGCCCTTGGCTCCCCACGTTGCACTGCCGGCGAAGCGGTCAAAGCCCCCTGTTAGGTTTTTAGCATTCTTTCCATCATTATCCATCACCCATAAATCAGTTTGCGCAAAATTAGCTTCAGTGTGTAGGTAAGCAATATGTTTATTGTTCGGAGATAGTCGTGGTTGCGACTGCCGATGCAGATGGCTAGTTAAAGCTTTGCTTTGCTTGCTCTCAATATCTAAGCGATAAATATCTTGATTAGGGCTGCCATCATATTCATCGCCTGTTTTGTCAGCCGCATACACTATGTATGCGCCATCTTGCGACACTTGAGGACTGTTAATATTGTAATCGCTATTAACACTCAACTGCTCTAAAGACTTTTGCTCTATGTCGTATAAAAATACATGGCGGCGCTTGTCATCAAGGAATCCCGATCCATTTGCGATATATTTTGCATTTTTTACCACTACAATATCGGGTTCAGCGCGTTTAACCTCATCATCATCATTGTTGTCCTTGCTTATCTTGGCCGCGCCCTCATCAGGCGAAGTTGCAATGGTCAACAGGAGACGTTTACTGTCGGCAAACCATTCAAAGCTGCGCATTGACTGTTCTAGCTCTGTAACTTGTGAGGCTTCCCCACCATTAGCCGGCATCAAAAATACTTGTGCTTTGTCATCCACACTACGCACAAAGGCAATGGTATTGCCATCCGGTGACCACCGCGGCTGGCGGTCTCCATCACCTTGAGTGAATCGGCGCGGTGCCTGATCACCATCGATGATGTAAATATGACTGTTTCGGCCGCTTGCATCCTCTTTTACGCTTGTTTTCACGAACAAAATACGCGCTCCATCAGGAGAGACTTGCGGTTCTGCTACAAATATAAAGTCGAAGTAATCAGTGGGCACTAAGCCATCAGCGTTATCATCATCAGCAAAAGACTGCGCGCTGAACAGAAGCAACGTTCCAATGAGCCCGCACACTAGAGATTTCAATTTTACAAAACTCAAATTTCTTAAGCTTAATTCTACAAAGTAAGCACGCAACATATTTTTATCCTTCAACAATATGGGGGCTGACGCAACCACTACCGCGGTAAAATGCATCAAGGTATGAAAGTGCCTTAGGCTAAAACACAAACATGGTCGATGCAAGTCGCTGCGCGGCTTGGCAAAGTATAAAGTAATATGCTTATCACATACCTTGTCAAACTCTGCTAAAATGTTCACAAATCTATACCATGAGCTGAGCTTTAAGACCCCTATAACAATCAATCATGGTTTATAACTACTTAATATTCATTCGGAGAAATACATGAAAAAATCTATTGTCGCTCTTTCTGTCAGTTTAGTTTTCTTAAGCGGCTGTATGGCCACTGCTAGCAACACACAAAAAGGAGCAGGCATAGGCGCAGTTATTGGAGCCATAGCGGGTAAAGGCACTGGTGATAATGACAAGAGTCGCTACGTATGGGGCGCAGCATTAGGTGCTTTGGCGGGTGGTGCGATTGGCGCATATATGGATAAGCAAGAAGAAGAGTTCCGTGAAGAGCTTGCTGGAAGTGGTGTAGAAGTTTCTCGTGAAGGCGACACTATACGATTGTCGATACCGGGAAACATTACCTTCGCGACGGGCGAAGCAAATATTGTTACCAACTTTTATCCGGTGCTAAATGACGTAGCAAAAGTACTAAATCGGTACGAAAAGACTAAGTTGAGTATTGAAGGCCACACAGATTCAGTCGGGGACGCTGCGTTTAATCAGCAGTTGTCAGTGCAGCGTGCTAACAGCGTAGCAAACTATCTTGAATCAACAGGGACGGTTGCCGGACGGCTGCAAACCCTTGGTTTTGGAGAAGCGCAGCCAGTTGCCAGCAATGATAATGCACAAGGCCGTCAGCAAAATCGACGTGTAGAATTAAGAGTTATCCCACTACAATAAGTTAGCTTTTGCTAACATTAAAGACTGCCCGAGTTTTAATTTCGGTATATCATGTGGCCTATGCTCTATAGGACACATGATATAATGCGCTCATTCTTAGCCACTCTACTATTCGTTAGCGTCACCCTCAGTCTTGCAGCGTGTCGCACAGCGCCCACGCCTGCTGTTGTTGCAAATCAAGTTGTAAACCAAAATGATAATGGCTCTCAGGCTCGCTACTTAACCGTTCTTCACACTAACGATAACCATGGTCGCTTTTGGCATAATGAAAAAGGCGAATACGGAATGGCCGCGCGTAAAACCTTGATTGATGAATTACGCTCTCAAGCACAGGCGCAAGGCCACGCGGTCTTGTTGTTGTCGGGCGGAGATATCAACACCGGCGTACCAGAATCTGATTTGCAATATGCTGAGCCTGACTTTAAAGGCATGTCGTTAATTGGTTATGATGCTATGGCACTTGGTAATCACGAGTTCGACAATCCTCTTAGCGTATTAGATTTGCAACAAACATGGGCCAACTTTCCCATGTTGTCAGCCAATATCTTTTTCAAAGATACGGGGCAAAACGCGTTTAAAGAGTATGTGATTTTTGAACAGCAAGATTTAACCATCGCGGTGATTGGTCTCACTACTACTGATACCGCTAAAATAGGCAACCCACAATATATCAATGAATTAGAGTTTAAAGAGCCGGTTCAAGTTACAGCTGCATTGAGTCAACGATTAGAACAAAAATACCAGCCCGATATTACTATTGCCGTTACTCACATGGGTCACTATGTAGATGCCTCGTATGGCAGTAATGCTCCAGGAGATGTGACCTTAGCCCGCGCTTTACCGCACAATACCTTAGATATGATAATAGGCGGGCATTCTCAAGAGCCGGTATGTATGGCAGCTGAAAACATTAACGACGACGCCTTCAAACCCGGTATGAACTGCACCCCTGATCAACAAAATGGAACGTGGATAATGCAGGCTCATGAGTGGGGTAAATATGTGGGTAAAGCTGAGTTTAAGTATATTAACGGCCAATTAAGCTTAGTTGATTATAAATTGTTACCCGTTAACTTATATCTTGATAAGCCTCAAGCGGATGGTTCAACCAAGTCTGAGCTCGCCGCCAACTATATTCCCGCCGATACTGAACTGAAAGCTTTTTTAACACCTTTTCAAGCAAAAGGGGCCGCTCAAATTGAGGGCACCATTGGCTATGTAGACGCAAAGCTTGAGGGTGACCGAAGTAAAGTTAGGGTGCAGCAAACCAACTTAGCGAGAGTGATTATACAAGCACAGATGAACGTTGTTGGCGGTGATTTTGGCGTGATAAGTGGCGGCGGCATACGCGACAGTATTGCACCAGGCGAGGTAAGCTACAAAGCGGTATTGCAGGTGCACCCCTTCAAAAACACCATTACTTATATGGATTGGCAGGGCCAAGAATTATGGGACTACCTTGAAGTACTCACTGCATTTAAGCCCGACTCAGGCGCGTATTTGCAATACCATAAGCTAAGCTTTGAACGTAACAATGGCGAGCTCACTTCCGTTTACATAAATGGCAAACCCTTTGATAAGAGCCAAACGTACCGAATGAGCATTAACAGCTATAATGCTGCAGGCGGCGACGGCTATCCAATCTTAGAAGACCGCGTGGGGTTTGTAAAAACCGAAGAAACTGACGCTCTCGCACTTAGACGCTTCTTTGTTGAGAATAGCCCTGTCAGCGCCGCTGACTTTAGCCCTGAGTAGGGCAACTGAAAAATAAGGCCACATACACACTATGACTGACTTATTTGCATTTGATATCGACATTCCAACCTTAGCCACCACCCGCGCGATGGTGCAACTTCTGTTGGCGGGTCTATTACTATATCTTGGCAAGTCAGACCAAAAAGCACTAGGGGCAAAACTCTGGGCAATAGGTTTTTTCTTAAATGGTATCTCTTTAATTGCCTTTATTGTTACTCCACCTGAAAGCTGGAACTTTGTGGCCAATGCCGTCAATCATTTAGCCTTAGGCGCTTCTTCGGCGTTCTTGTTAGCCGGCTTTTGGCAATTTGGTAACCAAACACGGCGCTATTGGGTATTGATTGCTCTGATTGTGATTCCCAGCATTAGTTTACTTTGCTTTTATTGGTTATGGCCCAATACACGACTGCGCATTCTGATGTCTGCAAGCAGCCAATTGTTGTTTTTGTTCATGTTACAACAAAGCTTAAGCAAGCCGCCGCGCATTGAACTCGCCACAAATTATCAACGACTTCGGGTTATCGCGATCGCATACTGGGTTATTGTGTTTTGGTCATACGCCAGTGTTGCCGATTTATTGCCCACTTCAGCTGAAGAAATTATTGGCTATCACCGCGTCTTTTTTAGTGTGTCGTCACTATTGTTTATGCTGTCACTGGCTGTAGGGTGCTTAGCCTTGCAATTTGCGCTTCTTGCTGTGCGCAATGCTGACCTTGCTGAGGTGGATTGGTTAACTGGCTGCCTGAATCGCCGTGGCTTTTTTAAACGGCTGACACTCGCTGAAAAAGATCAGACCCAACAACAAATGCCTTACACCGTAGTTAGCCTCGACTTGGACCATTTTAAAGCAGTTAATGACCGCTATGGACACGCTGCCGGTGATGAACTGCTAAAGAGATTTGGCGGTATTTTAAACTCGCAAGCTCAAGAACAGCACTTAGTGGCTCGCATGGGTGGCGAAGAGTTTTGTATTGTCATGTTTGAAACAGCGGAACCAGAAGGTGTTCGCTTTGCACAGGCCATTCAAAAAACTTGCGCAGAAACACCTATTAATACATCTAAAGGCGATATCAACTTCACTGTCAGCTTTGGTGTCTGCCAAGGTGAAGCTGGGACGTCAGTTGAAGCCACGATCCTGCAGTCAGATACTTTATTGTATCGCTCAAAAGTACGCGGCAGAAATCGAATCGAATCGAACCAAAGCTGAAAACGAGCAGCCCTGAATTTAAAAGGTGGGCTATTTTGTATTTATTAAGCTTAACCTTTTATACCTCTTTCCTGATCCCCAAATAAGTATGAAAAACATTATTAAATAAAGCGGCGTATCAACGAAAGTGGTGTATGTGAGCCACGCGTCTTCTGTTAAGTGAGTTGCAACATTGTAATTTAAGCCAGCCATAAATATACCAATTATTCCTAGACCTACTACGAAAGATTGGTACTCAATTGGTGAGCTAAGGTAGCGCTCGAAACGGGAACCAAAATAGCGGCCTTTTCTAAATAGACCATCTATTAAAAACACTGATGCCCCTATCAATCCTGTAACAGTGCCTTTGAGCTGAACAAGCTGTTCACTTTGAAAAACAAGAGAGAATACGCCTGATATGAGAAGCATTATCGTGCCAAAAACTGCAAAGCCACCAAGGAGGTCGCTTTTTACAAATCGTTGAAGTACAACCAGAGCTAAACCCAAGGCAACGCCTGTGAATGCTGCTATGGTTAGGTCATCAGTAACTTTTGCTACAATAAAGAATGCTGCTCCAAGTCCGATATCGGCGAATATAGAATGTTTGTTTTTTTTCCATTTATCCGTTTTGTTCTGTCTTTCTGGTTCATCATTTAGGGTACTTAACTTATCCAGTTTTCTTTCAGCAAAATGGATATCTTTATCGGGGTTACTTGAGTAAATTAATTCATCATCTTCTCTAACTTCTATACCTACACTCCACCAACTGTAATAGCCTACCGAGACATTTATTTTTACCAACTCATTATTAGGTTGAAATTCATGTTCAACAACTTTTATGCCAGAATCAAACCCATTGGTATGCTCGTCAATAAGAATGCCATTGCAAAATAGTTGTGAGGTGTATGTAAGAAATGAATAGAAGAATTTCACTTCATAATCTAAATTGTTGTATCGAAAGGGTCTAACATATGTCCATATACGCATATTTTTCTCAGGCTATTTTGGTGATAAAAATGAGATAGAAGTATAAGTAGGGTTCTTTTTATTTTCAATACAAAGTGATTAGCTGACAAAAGTGCTATTTATTAAAAAAGTAAATTATGTTTTAACAATCGAGCTATTAGCCTCGATTAAGAGCTTTAACTTTTGCATTGCGGCCGTTTAGCACCGCAAAAAGACTGGCACGGAAATGAGCCTGAGCGCCTGCAAAGCGTGCTCGATGTGCTTGAAGGCATCAAAGCTGATTTTAACAAAGACGTCAGTATTGCAGACCGTTTTGATTTAGCATAATTGCTTGTCAAAAATTAAGTATCAAAATTACTGCCTAATATACTAGTGCGAACTTCGCTTGGCGTACGCTTATTCCAACGCTTAAAAGCCCTGCGAAAGTTCGCTGCATCGCTAAACCCCAACAAAGCAGCTATTTCATGAATACTTAACTGAGTACCGCTTAAGTATTCATGCGCTAGCTTGTTTCTCACTTGATCAAGCAAGGCTTGAAACTTTATATCCTCTGTCGCTAAACGTCGTTGTAAAGTGCTCTCGCTCATATGCAGTTGCTTTGCAACCTGCGCGCTAGTAGGAAATTCGGTACCCGATTGTAATAACACTTCCTGCACCCGCTCACTCACCATTCCTCGACGAGTATCTCTGGATAACAAGCGATCGCATTGCCTACGAAATACATCTCTAGCAACTGGGTTAGCAGTAGCAATACCCAAATTTAAACCCGCCTCATCAAAGCTTAGCACTGTACGCATGCTATTAAACTTTACCTTAGCACCAAATAGTTGCTGGTACGGAGTGTTATCGTAGGGCGCATCATAGTCAAATTCAGCATGCACGGAGGTTTTGCCTTTTGGAATGAGAGTACTACCACTTCGCATAATTGCTCCATACAGCAATTCGACATAAAAGCGCTCTAAACTGCTTGGTAAGTGTGGCGCTTTTATCAGTATCTCTGCCCTGCCTTCGCGCGATATCATTTTCACATCCACACTTGGCATTAATGCTTTGTTATACCTGAGCATCAACTTCAGGGCATCGCCAATAGTGGCACTAGTGATAATGGCGTAACCAAAAATACCTTGGGATGAAATATCCATGCTCCTACCTAATAACAAACCGAGCTGTTCATCTGCACTTATATCAAGCGCGTTACTTGAGATGGTATCGAGTTGCTTAGCGCTTAGACTGAGCTCACCTGCTAAGTCACCCTCCTCAATTCCCGAGTTGTGAAAGAGATGATGCACTTCTAACTTTCGTGCTTTGCAGACCTTAAGCAAGGTTTTAATATAATAGGAATGCATGTTTAATCACTTATCCAAGAGACATTTGAAGGTATTTGATACCCTTATTGACTGTATTTAACTCCTTACCATTGATAGAGTCAATTATAATTACGGCATATTGGATGAACAAAAACATCACGAATAAGTCAATACAAGGTAAAGCACATGCCCGCATATAAAGCCCCCTTAAGAGATATTAAGTTTTTAATGAGAGACGTACTAGACTATTTCCCTCATTATGAATCCCTATCCAACGGAGAGGATGCCACCCCTGACATGGTGGATGCGATTTTAGACGGCATAGCAAACTTAAGTGAGGAGATCCTAGCACCACTGAGCTTGTCGGGTGATAAAGAAGGTTGTCATTTTGATAATGGCGTAGTCACTACACCAAAAGGTTTTAAAGAGGCATACCGAGAATATATTGCGGGCGGATGGCAGGGTTTGTCGTTCCCACAGGAGTTCGGCGGACAAAACCTCCCCACCTCAATCAATCTTATAAAAGCAGAAATTACAGGTAGCGCCAACTGGTCATTTTCAATGTATCCGGGTCTGAGTATGGGTTGCATCAACACCATATTAGAATACGGCAGTGACCTTCAAAAGAAACAATTTATGGCGTCATTGGTTAGCGGTGAATGGAGTGGCACCATGTGCCTAACAGAGCCCCAGTGCGGCACTGACCTTGCACAAATCAAATGCAAAGCCGAACTTAATAAAGCTGACGGCACTTATCGTTTAACGGGCACTAAAATCTTTATTTCAGCCGGTGAGCACGATTTAACCGAGAACATTATCCACATTGTATTAGCTCGCATTCCTGGCGCGCCTGCGGGCATTAAAGGCATTTCTTTATTTATAGTGCCAAAGATTAATGTCGATAGTGATGGCCAATTAACCGAACGTAATACAGTACATTGTGGCTCAATTGAACACAAAATGGGTATTCGAGCCTCTGCCACCTCAGTACTCAACTTTGATGGTGCTACTGCTTACCTAATAGGCAAAGAGAACAGAGGCTTAGAAGCCATGTTTACCTTTATGAACACCGCTAGAATAGGCACAGCACTGCAGGGTGTTTGCCACGCAGAAGCGTCTTTTCAAGGCTCACTCACCTACGCGAAAGAGCGTCAATCTATGCGGGCATTGTCGGGCAAAAAACAAGCCGATGCGGTAGCAGATGCCATTATATGGCACCCTGATGTTCGTCGCATGTTATTAACCCAACGCGCTATTGCTGAAGGCGGCAGAGCGATGATTTTCCATGCTGCTAAAATTGCTGACAAGATGTTTAATGCAACCATAGATGGTGACACTGAAAAGCAACAAGCCTACGACGACGAATTAGGTTTTTATACACCCATCTTGAAAGGTTTTATAACTGAATTAGGCTTAGAGTCGGCCAACTTAGGCATGCAGGTATTTGGTGGTCATGGCTATATTCATGAGCATGGTATGGAGCAAATTGCACGTGATGCAAGAATAGCGACCCTATACGAAGGCACTACCGGTATTCAAAGCTTAGATTTGTTGGGCCGTAAAGTCTTGATGACCAACAAAGGCCAGTCGGTTCGTGATTTTAGTAAAGTCATGTTGTCGTTCGCCAAACCGCACTTGTTGTCTCGCGGGCCCCTTGGCACCATGGCTCGTAGCCTAGGCAAACGTGCAGTAGAGTGGAACCTTATGACATTGCGAATCATGTTAGGCGCAGCAAAGGACCGAGAGTTGGTAGGTTGTGCGTCAGTGGATTACTTGATGTACTCTGGCTACGTGATGATGGCGTATTTTTGGGCGCTACAAGCTGAAAAATCAGTAGCCTTACTTGAGAATGGACAAGGCGAGGAATCAAACGAGTTTTATACTTCAAAAATTCAAACTGCTGAGTTTTATTTCGACCGATTGCTGCCAAGAGCCACTGCACACAAGAGAGCGGCAGTGTCGTCAACCAAGTCATTGATGCAAATGGATAATGAGCACTTTCACTTTTTGTGATGCAGTGCTTAGGGGCAACAGAAAAGGGCATTGATAGCGTTTTTATCCGCGAAAATTTAGAACAGGTATGCTACCAAGTTATATACAGTTGATATAACATCGCTTTGCAATGTGCAAACAATGTTTAAAGGAACTGCATGCCCGATCACTCATTAAGTATGGCTATCAACGTTGAAGGCTTACGTTTTAGTTATGACAAACAACAGCAAAAGCAGGGGCTAAGGGCCGATCTTGAAATTGGAGAATGGCAAGTAAGTGCTGGCCAGCATGTATTTTTACGAGGCGAATCTGGCTCAGGCAAAAGCACCCTACTTAATTTGTTAGCAGGCATCCTTACGCCTGACAGCGGCAGTATTACTTTATTGGGTGAGCCGGTATCTACCCTTTCTTCGCGCAAACGCGACGCTTTTAGAGCCAAACACATTGGTGTGGTCTATCAGCAGTTCAATCTTATTCCTTTTGTCAGTGTGCTTAAAAACGTGCAACTAGCCGCTCACTTTGGTAAGACTAAAGCTAGCGATGTCGGCACATTTTTGTCTGATTTATTTCCACGACTTGAACTGCCTATTGAATGCATCAACAAAAAAGCCTCTGAACTTAGTGTGGGTCAACAGCAGCGCGTCGCTATTGCGCGAGCGCTGGTCAACAACCCAGACATTTTATTAGTTGATGAGCCTACATCTGCATTAGACGCGAATGCCCGCGATGCCTTTATGAAGGTCTTAATTGAGTTATGTAAGCAATATAACACTACATTGCTGTTTGTAAGCCATGATGCCTACTTACAAAGCTACTTTGAGCAAGTTATTGATATGGCAGATTTAAATACTACAAGCAATAACACGCGAGCAGGAGCTACCTCGTGATGCTCTCGTTTGCTTGGGACAGTTTAAGGAGTCGCCGAAAATCAGTATTACTGACCTTCTTTTCATTACTCATTAGTATTAGCGTTTTGCTCAGTGTTGAGCATATCCGAGCGCAAGCTAAAGACAGCTTTAACCGCACCGTATCTGACATAGACTTGATTGTAGGTGCGCCAAGCGGGCAGCTAAATTTACTGTTGTATTCAATTTTTAGAATGGGTAGCCCTACTAATAATATCTCATGGGAGAGTTTTGAGACTATCAGTCAGCAAAACCAAGTTGAATGGACCATTCCTATTTCTTTGGGTGATTCGCATCAGGGATATAGAGTATTAGGTACATCTCAAGCATATTTTGACCATTTCAAGTACGGTAAAAAACAAGCCTTACAATTTAGCGAAGGCGAAGCGTTCAACTCAATTTTTGAGGCCGTTATTGGCGCGGATGTAGCAAAAGCACTCGGTTATAAAGTAGGTACTGAGATGGTGATTGCTCACGGAATTGGCTCGGTAAGTTTTAAAAATCATGATTATGCGCCCTTTGTGGTCACAGGAGTGCTCGCCCCCACTGGTACGCCTGTCGACAAAACCGTGCATGTTACGCTTGCAGGCATTGAGGCCATTCATCTTGCCCCCGCAGCACTAGCAAACATACTTAAGTCACAAAATGACGCTGCTACGAGTGCGAGTCTAACGCCATCGTCTATTTCTGCAGTCTTAGTCGGTTTAGAGTCAAAAATGGCGGTATTTACACTGCAACGTGCCATTAATAATTATCCGCAAGATAGGCTAATGGCTATTATGCCAGGCGTTGCCCTTGCCGAGCTCTGGCAGATGATGGGCATGGTAGAGAATGTGCTGATCATTATTAGTGTGCTGGTGTTAATTTCATCACTGATAGGCTTGTCGGTCATGCTGCTGTCGTCGATGCGAGAGCGTCGCCGCGAAATCGCCGTACTTAGAATTATTGGTGCAAGCCCTTTTACTGTATTTTCTTTAATCATGACAGAGGCGATGCTATTGGTTAGCGTCTCGGTACTGAGCGCGCTTGGCTTATTGAGTCTTACTTTTGTCGTACTAAACGATTGGTTATCGGCGACTTACGGCTTATTTATAGATGCTAACCTGATGACGCCGAACACTTTGAGTATCGCTGCGATTGTTATAGCTTGCTCAGCAATTACTACCTTATTACCCGCGATTGATGCATACAGAACAGCATTGCAGTCGAATTTATCGACGGAGAGTTAATCATAAACCCGAAAAACTTATCGTACCGGGTTTTACATTAGATTATTACACTGGTTTGCTACATGCGCTTGCTACGTAGGATCTAGCGTCAGTAACACGCGAGTCTTTAATGCATCGCATGCCGGCGAGCGGTGCACAATACCGTTGAGCTCGTTATCTGGCCATGCCTCGCCTTTCAGCAATAATACATCCCCTGGCTTTGCTTGCTGAACATTATGAGCCTCTCTAGCAATCAAGGCTTGTGAAGATAAGGCAGGGTATTGGCTATCAAGCCACTGAGTGGCGCTGCCTACGTAAGTACAAATAAGCCTGCCACTAATTTTGTCAGTATGAAACTTAGGACACATCGCGCGATTTAACACCGCTAAGCGTAAACCCACGCTGTCACAATCAAATAAACAGCCAGTCATGTCGACTAGTAGGCTAATATCGTCAATAAACGTATCTTTTCCCCTTGCTTCAGGGAGCAGATTATTGAGCACTTGTTTCACCTCAGTGAGGTCTACACAACGGCTGATACTAATGTTTTCTCTCGCAATTACCTGCGCGTAATCACAAACCGTCTGCTCAAGCGCACGCTCCCAGATACAAAGGTTGGTAGTGTCATGATAAAACGCAGTAAACACCTCGTGTGAATCTGCTTTTACAGTAGTTTGAAATTCGAGTGCTTGAATGGCCATAATTTATACCTCCAAGGTTTTTGGCAGCGTTTTACCTTGCTTTGTGAGCCTTAAACTTAAAAGATGGGCGCTTATGATGCCAATGGATCCAATCATGGTGAGTACGACTTCTGGCATACCATGAAAGAATTGGGCGACGACAAATGCGCAAATGCCAACTATAGCTAAACCAAGCATGGTTTGATTGCGTGTAGCGAAATAACGCTTAGGTAGGCTTATGGCGGCGATAAATAGTACGGGTAGTAAAAAAATCTTATGCACCCACTCGTGCTCTAGTGTGCCAAGTAGGGCATTAGTTCCCAGTAATAAGATAAGTAGTGGCGTAAGCAAGCAATGGCATAAACACAGAGAAGAAAATACTATCCCGAGCTTATCTGAAATCATAAATGAACCTTATTGCACTTTAGTTGTTACAATATAACATATCACAATAATTTGATATAACATAACATTACGTTAGGACTTTTATGCTGAGTAAGTATAAGATATTGAATTGTTTGCTGACCGCTCATGAGTCGGTCTTTCTAAAGAGATAGCTATGATATATAAAATAAAACGTCTGTTGAAAACCTCTGCACAAGGGTCTTTCCCTTCGTCTAACATCAATAGCACCAATACCTTACGGTTCGTAAAAGCTTTAGCTTTGTTTAGCTTTATTGGTAGCTCCGCCATAAGTGTCGCAATAGCCGGACCGCATGTGCATGGCCAAGGTCAATTGAGCATTGCGATGGAAGCTGAGCAAGTTCAACTTCAGCTAAGTATGCCCGCTGGTGATGTTGTTGGATTTGAGCATGCTCCAACAAATGAGACTGAGCGCTCTCAAATACTCAAAACAGAAACTCAGCTTAAAGATACTGCTCAATTATTTGTATTTGATGGCACGCAATGCCAAATAAGCCAAGTATCTATTGATATGGCTGGTGTCGACTCTGCCGCTAATGGCCTTGTAAAGGATGGGCACTCGCATGACCATGACAAAAAATCACAGCACACCAACATTCTCGCTGATTACATATTCGATTGTTCAAATGTAAATGCGCTATCGGGGTTAGTTGTAAATGTGTTTGATGCCTTTCCAGCAATCACTAATATAAACGCACAATGGATAAGTGGACGAGGGCAAGGCGCCTCAGATGTTTCAGCGCAAGCGCGCCAAGTGAGGTTTTAAAAAGATAATTCGCCAACCGCTACGTTAGCAATTTCAAGACCTTGGGAATCATTTAAAGCGAGTTAATGCTCTCTAAAATCGTCAGGCTGACCAACAAACTTTTGAATACTCATAAGCTCTAGTTGGTAAGCCGATGTGCCGAGTGGATCCTCATATAAACCAGATATGAAGCGGCCAGTGATGGTATATGCTTGATTAAGGTCTGGGATTTTAAAGTCATCCGCCAAGCGTACATATATCATCTGATTTGGCGGTGGCGGCGGATAATGTGTACAGGCGCCAAAATACGGCACAAAAAAGAAGCTTAGTAGTGTTTGATGGTCCTCTACTTCTAAAGGCACTATAAAACCTGATATAGCGCCGGTCGTGCCTATACGTTGCTCAACAATTTCGGTAGAAAACATGGCTTCGCGATAAGCCTCATCGGTACTTGCGTTTAACGACAGCAATATATTTTCAGCCAAGTTCATCGCTGTAGGTGTTTGATATTGGCGAATGACTTGCCTATGTTGCGGCGGTATTAAAGACTCCCATGCAATTTGCTCAATATCGGTGTTAGATTTTATCTGCCGTAAGGACGCATCAGCGCTCAAATAAACATAGCCAAAGCTCGGAAATACAGAGGCAAGTTTATCTTTTATAGGCGCCTGAAAATGCCAAAGCATAAGGCCGACTATCCACAATAGGCATAAAGAAATGAGTAGTTTGATTGTTTTTAATTTCATCATAGTGTTATAACATAACAGTATTTACAGACTCAAGATGAATATTATCGCCTTATTTTGAGACCGATAAAAACATGCCTGCTTTGTATTTTATATGGAAGAAATTAAAGTCTCTAATCTGAGCGATTAAGTGATGCAGAATCGTAAGCCATTGTGTCAATTGCGATTTACTGTATTCTCGAGTTAAACTGAACAAAACTTAAGCTAATTGGAAAGCTCTCATGGGCAGAATAGATGGAAAAGTCGCATTTATTACAGGTGCTAGCTCTGGCATCGGTAAAGCTACCGCAGTTTTGTTTGCAAAAGAAGGCGCAAAGGTTGCTTTTATTGCTCGGCGTAAAGACAAAGGTGAACAAACACTCAAAGAAATAGAAGCCGCTGGCGGTGAGGGTTTGTTTATTCAGGCCGACGCCTCAAATTCTGAAGCCATCAACTTAGCGGTGAAAAAAACCGTTGATACCTTTGGCAAACTCGATATTGGCGTGAACAACGCTGCCATTATCGGTGAGCTCGGTCCCTTGCTAGAAGTGAGTGATGATACTTGGCGAAATTTACTCGCCGTTAACTTAGACGGTGTTTTTTATTCCCTGCGGGCCGAAGCTAGAATGATGACTGAAAACGGCGGCTCTATTATTAACGTTGCCTCTGTGAATGCATTTATTGGGGCACCTGGAGCGGCCGCATATGCGACTTCAAAACATGCACTATTAGGGCTTGCTAAGTCAGCGGCTGGTGAACTCGCCCCAATGAAAATAAGAGTCAATACGGTTTGCCCCGGTCTGGTTGCAACAGAGATGCAAGACCATATTGCTGATTTGGCCACTGGCGGACACCCTGAGGGCTTTGAAAATCCGTTTTTAGCGAGAGTCCCCATGGGCAGAATGGCCTCACCAGATGAAATCGCCAACGCCATTTTATGGCTTGCCTCAGACGAATCAAGTTATTTTACCGGAAGTGAACTAACACCCGATGGCGGATTATTAGCTTAAGGTTTTTATGTTCTTGTGTAGCATTAACAATAGGAAATAATATGACCACATTAAAACTCATGGTGCTTTACCCAGTACCAAGCGACGTAGAACAATTTGAAAAAGACTATGCCGAGCACCTCGCTTTATTTCATAAAAAGATGGGCGTTCCCATTGATCAAAAACCTTATACCGTGACAAAAATGCACTCAGACCCAAGTAACCCAGCGCCCTACTATCAAATGTTTAGTATGCCTTTTGCATCTAAAGAAGCATTAGATGAAGTGCTTGGCTCAGCACAAATGGCGGATGTAGCAGCGGATGCTGGCAGAATTTCTACAGGTGGTGCGCCAGTGATGTTGGTAGGTAGCGACACCGAGTGACACGATGCTCACAGGGGAATTCATAACAGAGGGCGACGATTTGGATGCCGCCCCTGCTTGTAGCGATTTTTATGTTTAAGAGTTAGTCGTAAATTACGCTAATTTAGCTATTAACAACTCGGCCAAGGCTTTTGATGATGCCGGATTTTGACCAGTTAGTAGTAAGCCATCCTCAACAACATATGGCGCCCAATCTTCACCCTTTTTGTAGTTTGCACCCAAGGCGATTAATGCATCTTCTAGCAATACTGGTACAACATCGGTCAGTTCAACGCCAGCTTCTTCACCGTTAGTAAAACCGGTTACGCGTTTTCCTTTAACCAATGACGTGCCGTCGCTAAGTTTTGCGTTCAACAATACGGCCGGTGCATGACATACCGCTGCCACTGGCTTTTGCGCAGCAGAAAAAGCTTCAATTAAGCTTATTGAGTTCTTGTCTTCTCTAAGATCCCATAAGGGGCCATGGCCACCTGGATAAAATATGGCATCAAAATCGGCTACCGATACTTCCGAAAGCTTTTTAGTATTCGCTAATGCATTCTGCGCAGCAACATCAGCTTCAAAGCGACGCGTGTCGTCTGTTTGAAAATCGACTAGGTTGCTTTTAGGATCTAAAGGCGGAGTACCACCTGCAGGAGACGCTAAGGTTAAAGAATATCCAGCATCAATGAAGCTGTAGTAAGGCGCGGCTAGTTCTTCAAGCCAAAAGCCAGTTTTTTCACCCGTATTACCAAGGGTATCGTGTGAAGTCAGTACGACTAAAATATGTTTCATAGGTGCTCTCCTTTTATATTAGTGAGTTGATTACGGTTAATACTCAATTGACGTTCACAAAGAAAAATTAAAATATCTACGTTCGTTGGTAACATTTAAGCATCAAAAAATATTGCTTGCTGACAAGAAGCTTATTGATTTACATTGCCGAAAAATAAGGCCATCAAGGGTCCTGCGTTTTTTTCCAATGGGTAGGTATCGGGGTTTTCTAAATACTCTTCAGCAATACCTCTCAAAAATGCACTAATTGCCAAAGTGAGCATATGCGGATCAGACTTTGCTGATAGCTGTCCTTTTTCGATCGCTTTTTTAAAGTACTGTGATAGTGCAGAAATTTTATTTGCTTTCGCCGCATTGTAGCGCTCTTTACTATCAGCGAAGCCGCCTGAATAATCACACTTTATTAAAAATAGTGTGAGCAACTTTCTTCTCTTCTCATCGTGGACCAAATCAGTTAATAGCTTTGTACAGATAGATTGTAATTGGCCAATGGGATTTTCGCCTGCATCTTCCAAGCCTTGAATAATTGTTTGAATAAAAGGCTCGTGTAAAGATTCGTGAAGGGCATCAAATATTTGTTGTTTATTCTCAAAGTGCCAATACACCGCCCCCCTTGTTACGGCTGCGAGCTTGGCAATCTTCTCAAGAGATGCTTTTGCAACGCCATCTTCGCTAAAAACCTCTACTGCAGCGTCTAATATAGCTTGTTTGGTTTGTTCAGAGTCTGCTTTTGTGCGTCTCATAATAAATCTTCGCTATTCACTATTCTTTTAAGATACTTGGCTTAATATTGACAACATACATACATGAATGTATCTTACGTTAATCTTTATGACTTCTGTTGTCCAGTCTATTTACACTATTTAGGTCCTATCTTATGAAATCGAAGCGATTACTCGCCGTGTTATTGTCCGCAGTGATGGGAGTATCCGCATGCTCTGACCCTACAAATATTATGGCGTCCGAGTCTCAACCCACTCCAACCGTCTCTGTTATGACAGTGTCAACTCAAGAGGTCGATTTCAGTATGACCCTTCCCGGGCGTATTACTCCATTTAGACAGTCTCAAGTTCGCCCTCAGGTAGATGGTGTAGTAACAAAACGATTGTTTGAAGAGGGGGCGCAAGTCAAGCAAGGTCAGCAGCTTTATCAGATTGATGACGCTCGTTATGTTGCCCGCTTAAATAGCGCGTTAGCTGACTTAGAAAGCACCGAGGCAAATATGAAAACGGTCCGAGCCAAATCAGCTCGTTACCAAGATTTGCTTGCTCGCAACGCAGTCAGCCAACAAGAATACGATGATGTGATTGCGCAAACAGCTCAAGCAAAGGCAGCAATCAGCGTTGCACAAGCAGCAGTTGATGTTGCACAAGTCAATTTAGATTATACCAAAGTGTATGCACCTATTGATGGCCAAATTAGCCGGTCTTATGTCACTGAAGGGGCTTTGGTTACCACTAATCAAGCGCAGCAGCTGGCAACAATTACGCAACTTAATCCCGTATATATCGATATGCAAGAATCAGGTAACGCTGTGCTAGAGCTGCGCGAAGAGATGCGTAAACACTCGTCGCTTCCGGTGTCTGTTTTAGTCGACGAAACACGCGGGAAAATATATCCGCATATTGGTGAAGTGAAATTTTCAGAAGTAACGGTAGATGAAAGTACCGGTTCGGTAACATTAAGAGCAATTGTGCCTAATCCAGAT
>Ga0307933_1000391_pt1 | contig 41036 bp, 45 predicted proteins | sample OrgLakmetageno88_FD_201811 | JGI IMG/M metagenome (GOLD analysis project Ga0307933, IMG submission 201811) | Saline water microbial communities from Organic Lake, Antarctica - #88 | ecosystem: Environmental > Aquatic > Non-marine Saline and Alkaline > Saline | place: Antarctica: Organic Lake... | reverse complement strand
CAAGTAATAGCTTTTCGATTTTGGTTGTCTTCGTTTCTTTAGTTTCTTGTGGTTGAAACTGAACTGCTGCTCCTGCGATAGAAACGCTGAATATGGCTAAAAGGGCTAATGCTTTAAGTGACTTGTTGTTCATAAAATGTTATTTAAAAGAGTTAATGAGAGATGATTTTTTATTATCTTTACCAACTTAACGTTCAACCAGTTACAGGTGGCTTAAACTTAGCAAGTAATAGCTTGTCAATTTTAATTGTTTTAGTTTCCTTTGGTTGAAACTGAATTGCTGCTCCTGCGATAGATACGCTAAAAATGGCTAAAAGAGCTAGTGCTTTAAGAGGCTTGTTGTTCATAACGAAAGGTTTAAATTATTAACAAGACGAATCTAAGTGCCTCATCGGTATAAACAACAATTATGAAAAATTATTCGTTAAATAACTTGTAAATCAGACGTAAAAAATATAAAATCAATTGATAATTAACTAAAGATAAATAATAACTTATTCAATCAATTTTTCTAAAATCAAATTTCTAGTCTCTGAGCCTAGTATTTTTATTTTTATACATTGATAGTCAGATAGAAAAGAAATTGACAGCTCCGGCCACTCGATTAGACAAAGTGCGTCTTTTTCTAGATAATAATCAAAGCCAATGTCAAATAATTGATCATTTGTTTCTAATCTATAAAGGTCGAAATGTATAACATCGGTAGAATCACCTTTATACTCGTTAACAAGACTAAATGTTGGAGAATTCACATCGTCTTCTACCCCTAATTGCCTGCACATGGATTTTATTAATGTAGTTTTTCCTGCACCCATAGGTGCCTGGAACAAGATTACCTTAGATTCTAAGTTTTCTAGCAGCTTTTTTGCTACCATGTCAATTTCGTTAAGGGTATAGGTGATTTCCATTATCTAGGTTCAAAGATGGCAAATGGGATCAACATTTCTTCTAGGGAAACACCCCCATGTTGATAGGTGTTTCTAAAATAACTTACATAATGATTGTAGTTATTTGGATAAGCAAAAAACAAATCTCCTTTTGCAAAAATAAAACTACTGCTCATGTTTATTTTAGGTAGCTTGATCGTACTAGGATCTGTCGCCGCTAGAACATCTTTATCTTCATAGGATAAGCTGCGGCCTGTTTTATACCTTAAATTTAAACTGGTGTTTTTATCACCTATTACCTTACTTGGAGTAGTGACATTAATGGTTCCATGATCAGTGGTTAAAACCAATTTGAATCCCAATTCTTGTCCGCGTTGTATAATATCTAATAATGGAGAATTCTTAAACCAACTTAAAGTTAATGACCTATAACTTTTATCGGTGCTTGCCAGCTCTTTAATGACTTCCATTTCAGTTTTAGAATGGGAGAGCATATCTACAAAATTGTAAACAACTACAGTAAGGTCGTTGTCTTTTTGAGATTTAAAGTTATCAGCGAGTTTACGGCCGTTATTTTCATTAGTGATTTTGTGATATTGGTGATTAATATTAAGCCCAAGTCTTTTTAATTGAGCGGTTAAAAAGGCATTTTCATGCATGTTTTTTCCACCTTCCTCTGTATCATCGAGCCATAAGTCTGGATGACGCTTTTTCATATCTTCTGGCATCAACCCAGAAAATATAGCATTTCTAGCGTACTGTGTAGCGGTAGGCAGTATGGAGCAATAGGTTTCCTCCTTAATTTTTTTGTAATGATTATTGATCAAGTTCTCAAAAACTTTGAATTGATCATAACGCAAATTATCTACGACTATAAATAAAACTGGTTCCTTCTTTTTTAGGAGCGGCGCAACACGCTTCCTGAAAAGATCATGACTTAAGGTAGGATTACTTTCATGGCCATCAAACCAGTCGGGATAATTTTTTTCTATAAACTTACAGAATTGTTGATTTGCTTCGTTTTTTTGAGCAGTTAAGATTTCAAACATTCCCGAATCGTCAACATCCTCTAATTCAATTTCCCAGTAAATTAATTTTTGATAAAGTTGTACCCATTCTTCATAACTATTGATCATGGACATTTCCATCGCAATTTTGCGGAATTCCCGCTGGTAATCGCTAGTAGTTTTTTCATTGACTAACCTAGAGTGGTCTAAGTTTTTCTTTACAGCAAGAAGAATTTGATGAGGATTTACAGGTTTTATCAAGTAATCTGCAATCTTAGATCCTATAGCTTCTTCCATTATATACTCTTCCTCACTTTTAGTAATCATGATAACAGGAAGTTGTGCTTGTTTTTCCTTGATTTCATGTAAAGTTTCTAGACCTGTCAATCCAGGCATATTTTCGTCTAGAAAAATAAGGTCATATCTTGTTTCTTCAATAGCCTCTAATGCTTCTGAACCACTAATTCGCGTGTCTATGGAATAGCCTTTATTCTCAAGAAAAATAATGTGAGGCTTTAATAAATCCACTTCATCATCTACCCATAGTATTTTGATCCCTGCCATATCAGTATATTTGTGTTTAAATAGCTGTTCCCTTGAAACAACAGAACAAACTTAAAATATTAAACGATCCCATCTACGGTTTTATTTCGATTCCTTCTGAAGAGATCTTTAAAATCGTTGAGCATCCTTATTTTCAGCGCTTGCGTAGAATTACCCAAATGGGTTTGAGCTACCTGGTATATCCAGGTGCACACCACACGAGGTTCCATCATGCATTAGGTTGCTTGCATCTAATGCAAAAATCGGTGCAAGTACTTCGATCTAAGTCGGTTGAGATATCAGATAAGGAAGAAGACGCGTTGTATAAAGCGATCTTATTACATGACATTGGACATGGCCCTTTCTCTCATACATTAGAATATCAAATTATTAATAAGGTGACACATGAGCAATTATCATGTCATTTTATGAATCATTTAAATACCGAATTTAACGGTAGTTTAACACTTGCTATTCAGATATTTAAGGGAGAATACCACCGCCCATTTATGCTAGAGCTCATATCTAGTCAACTGGATATGGACCGATTGGATTATTTGAAAAGAGATAGCTTTTACACAGGAGTGGCTGAAGGTAATATTAACAGTCAGCGTTTGATCACTATGCTTAATGTTGTAGATGATCAGTTAGTGGTTGAAGAAAAAGGTCTATACAGTGTAGAGAATTTCCTTTCAGGACGCAGGTTGATGTATTGGCAAGTTTACTTACATAAAACTGGAATAGGAGCAGAGCATTTATTACAGTCTGTAATTCAACGTATTAAAGAACTGATTGATAAAGGAATAAAGGTAGAACTGCCTAAGAATTTAGAATACTTCATTAATAATTCAAACCCGGATTTTAATACTAACACTAATGATCTTGAAAAATTTGCATCATTAGACGATTCAGATATTATTACTACCTTAAAGTTGGGGAAAGACCATAAGGACTTTGTTCTTAGCGAGTTGTGTACCATGATTTTAAATCGACAGTTGCTTAAAATTAAATTCACTAACAAACAAGTTGCTCCTAAAAAGGTGCAAAAACATCTTTATAAATTAATGCAAACTTATGAGCTGACAGAGCATGAAGCTTCTTATTTTGTGTTTTCTGGTTTTGTTGTTAACGTCGCTTACGCGAAAGCACAACCTATAAAAATATTGGATAAAAAAGGAAAATTAATAGAGCTCATCAAGGCTGGAAAAGAAGATAGTTTTAAAGCATTGCTCAAAGAAGTGAGAAAATATTACTGTTGTTATCCTAAGCTGCAAGATTGATATAAATTAGTACTTTTGCTACAATGAAATTTACCATCAAACAAATTGCCGAAATTCTAGAAGGAACTATTGAAGGAGACTCAAGCGTTGAAGTAAGTCAATTGTCAAAAATAGAAGATGGTACGTCTGGTAGCTTGAGCTTCCTTTCTAATACCAAGTATACACCTTATATTTACAAAACTCAAGCTAGTGCTGTAATTGTAAACAACGAGTTTATAGTGGAGCAACCTGTAACTTGTTCTTTGATTCGAGTGGAAGATGCTTACCTCGCTTTTACAAAACTATTAGAGTTTTATCAATTGGCTAAAATGAACAAACAAGGTATTGAACAACCCAGCTTTATTCATGAGACAGCATCTTATGGAGACCATCTATATGTAGCTGCTTTTAGTTATATAGGTGAAAACGTAAAAATAGGCAACAATGTAAAGATTTTTTCCAATGTCAACATTGGAGATAATGTGACTATAGGAGATAATTGTATTTTACATTCGGCAGTACAGATTAAATCTGATACCATAATAGGGAATCAGGTAGTTATTAATTCTGGTAGCGTAATAGGTTCAGATGGTTTTGGATTTGCGCCTAATAAAGATGGCACTTACACAAAAATACCTCAAACGGGTAATGTAATTATCGAAGATAATGTAGAGATAGGATCACTAACTACTATAGATAAGGCCACCTTGGGGAGTACGATCATTAGATCTGGGGTCAAATTAGATAATCAGATTCAAGTTGCCCATAATGTTGAAATAGGATCAAATACAGTAATCGCAGCTCAAACTGGAATTGCAGGATCAAGTAGAATAGGAAAGAATTGTAAGATCGGTGGACAAGTAGGTATCGCAGGTCATATAGTCATTGAAGATAATGTCAACATACAAGCACAAAGCGGTGTTGGCAGAAAATTAAAAGAAGGAACAACGGTTCAAGGCTCTCCAGCTTTTGATTATTCAGACTGGAATAGAAGCTACGTGTTATTTAAGAATTTAAGAAAAATAGAATCGAGAATTTCAAATCTTGAAAAAAAAATAAGCATAAATGACGGTAACAGAATTTAAGCAAACGACCATAAAAGATGAAGTAACCTTGTCGGGTGTTGGTTTGCATACTGGTAAAGAAGTAACTTTGGTTTTTAAACCGGCCCCAGAAAATCATGGTTATGCTTTTCAAAGAGTCGATTTAGAAGGTAGTCCGGTAATTGAAGCATCTGCTAATTATGTTACAGATACTAAAAGAGGTACTACTCTAGATAAAAGGGGCGTGCAAATCAATACTTGTGAGCATGTACTCGCAGCTTTAGTAGGTTTAGAAATAGACAACTGTTTGATAGAAATAGATAGTAGTGAGCCACCAATCATGGATGGTTCTTCAAAATTCTTTGTTGAGGCCTTAGAAAAAGCAGGTAGGGTAGAACAAGAGCAGTTTAGAGAAGAATATGTGGTTCAAGAAAATATTTCCTACAAGGATGAAGAAACAGGTAGCGAGATTATCTTAATGCCTGCTGACTCCTATCAAATCACGGCAATGGTTGATTTTGGAACTAAAGTTTTAGGAACTCAAAACGCGACACTTCATAAAGTAAGCGACTTTAAAGAAGAGATTTCTAGTGCTAGAACATTTAGTTTTCTTCATGAAATTGAAATGCTTTTAGAACATGGATTGATAAAAGGTGGTGATCTTAATAACGCCATTGTTTATGTCGACAAAGAACTGTCAGAGAAAACAACAGAAAGCCTTAAAAAAGCATTCAAAAAAGATAATATTACCATTAGACCTAATGGAATTTTAGATAATCTAGAACTTCATCACCCTAATGAAGCTGCACGCCACAAGCTGTTAGATGTCATTGGTGATCTCGCCTTAATAGGCTATAAAATTAGAGGTAAAGTAATTGCCACTAAGCCGGGACATTTTGTCAACACTCAATTTGCAAAAAAAATGTCAAAAATTATTAAGAAGGATATTAAAGATAATGTACCTCAGGTAGATATTCGTAAGGAACCACTTATGGATGTAATGCAAATTATGGAGGTATTGCCGCACAGGCCCCCCTTTTTATTGATAGATAAGATATTTGAACTTTCTGATAGTCATGTAATTGGTTTGAAGAATGTAACAATGAATGAGCCCTTCTTCCTAGGTCATTTTCCTGGGCAGCCGGTAATGCCAGGAGTACTTATCGTAGAAGCTATGGCACAAACTGGTGGTATCTTAGTTTTGAGTACCGTTCCAGATCCAGAGAATTATTTGACTTTCTTTATGAAAATGGATAATGTAAAGTTTAAAAGAAAAGTATCCCCAGGTGATACCCTTATATTTAAATGTGATTTAATTTCTCCTATAAGAAGAGGGATTTGTCACATGCAAGCTTACGCTTACGCAAATGGCATCCTTTGTGCCGAAGCTGAGTTGATGGCACAAATTTCAAAAGTAAAATAATGAATCAACCACTAGCATACGTACATCCAGGAGCAAAAATTGCCAAAAACGTAGTTATAGAACCTTTTACAACCATTCATAACGATGTGGTTATCGAGGAAGGAACTTGGATAGGATCTAACGTGACTATCATGGAAGGTGCGCGTATAGGTAAAAATGTAAGTATTTTCCCTGGTGCAGTAATAAGTGCCATTCCTCAAGATAAAAAGTTTGAAGACGAAGATACCCTAACTATAATAGGTGATAATACTACTATTAGAGAATGTGTGACCATTAATCGGGGTACTTCAGACCGAATGAAAACCGTGATAGGTAAAAACTGTTGGATCATGGCTTATTGCCACATTGCGCACGATTGTATTGTTGGAGATAATTGTATTTTTTCTAATAATAGTACTCTTGCAGGTCATATTACAGTAGGAGATTATGTAGTACTAGCAGGTATGGCGGCTGTACAACAGTTTTGTCAGATAGGAAGCCATGCATTTGTAACCGGTGGATCTTTAGTTCGTAAGGATGTTCCTCCGTTTGTTAAAGCGGGTCGTGAGCCCTTAAGCTATGTAGGTATTAATTCTGTAGGCTTGCGTAGAAGAGGATTTGACTTGGAAAAAATCCGAGAAATTCAAGACATCTATCGCATTCTTTATCAAAAAAATTACAATGTTTCTCAAGGTGTAGAAATCATAGAGGCAGAAATGATTGCGACACCAGAGCGCGATGAAATATTAGAATTTATTAAAAACACAAAGCGAGGTATCATGAGAGGATACGTTAGTAAACAATAAGATATGGCAAGTACAAGCGACATTAGAAAAGGATTGTGTATTCATTACAATCACGATATTTTTAAAATTATTGAATTTCTTCATGTAAAACCTGGTAAAGGTCCTGCATTTGTAAGAACTAAATTAAAATCTGTAACTTCAGGAAAAGTGATTGATAATACATTTTCTGCTGGACATAAAATTGAAGAAATACGTGTAGAAACACATTCTTTTCAATTTTTATATAAAGATGGTGAGGGATATCACTTCATGAATACAGAGACTTATGAGCAAATTATACTGCAAGAAAATTCTTTGGATGCGCCTGGATTATTAAAAGAAGGGGAAGTAGTGAAAATTCAAATCAATACAGAAGATGATTCTCCATTGTCTGTAGATATGCCACAATACGTGATTCTTAAGGTAACCGCCACTGAACCAGGTCTTAAAGGAAATACAGCAACAAATGCATCTAAGCCAGCTACGGTAGAAACAGGTGCTGAAGTCAATGTTCCTTTATTTATCAATGAAGGTGATATCATTAGAATTGATACTGAAAAGGGGAACTATCACGAGAGAATGAAGCAATAAGTGAGATTTCCTAAAACATATCAACTTGCTGAAATAGCCGCAATTATCAATTGTGATTATGTGGGTGACGCATCCTTTCCTGTTTTGGGAATGAATGAAATTCATGTGGTGACCCCAGGCGATATTGTTTTTGTGGATCACCCTAAATACTATGATAAAGCATTGCAAAGTGCTGCTAGCATTGTGTTAATCAATAAACAAGTCGACTGTCCAAATGGCAAGGCATTACTTATTTCAGACGACCCTTTTAGAGATTTTAATAAGCTTACGCAGTATTTTGTTCCTTTTTTCGCTTTCGCGAAAGCGCAACTTCCCAAAAGTATAGGAGAACACTCCCACATTCATCCCAGCGCCACAATAGGTAGGGATGTAGAAATAGGAGATCACACCATAATCCATGCAAATGTGAGTATAGGTGATCGATCTGTTATTGGTAATCACGTGATTATTAATGCCGGAGCGGTTTTAGGGGGTGATGCTTTTTATTACAAACGTCGTCCAGATGGCTATGATAAATTATTAAGTAATGGTCGTGTAGTCATTGAGGATCATGTAGAACTAGGCGCAAATACCACTATTGACCGTGGTGTTACAGGAGATACTACAATAGGCTATGGCAGTAAACTTGATAACCAAGTACAAATAGGGCATGATACCGTTTTAGGTAAACACGTTCTTATTGCCAGTCAGACAGGGATTGCAGGCTGTGTAGTTATAGAAGACGAAGTAACCATTTGGGGACAAGTAGGAATCACGAGCGGTGTAACAATAGGGAAGAAGGCAGTTATTTCTGCAAAGTCTGGAGTAAGTAAATCACTGGAAGGGAATAAAAATTATTTTGGTATTCCTGCAGATGATTTTAGAAGTAAATACAAGGAAATAGCAGCTATAAAACAAATTCCGGAAGCCTTAGAACTTCTTAAAAAAATGAATAAGCAATAGTTAATATTTTAATGAAAAGATAGAATTTTATTCTAGGTTAACATTTCATTCTTACCTAGTTTAGCACTCAATTAAAAGTTTTTATAAATGGCTGCAGCAGCAAAGAAAATAGTGCAAAAATTTTTAGATTCTGACGTGTTTGTTAACGTAGAAGAGTTTGATCATTACATACATAAAGATCTTAAAATGCACTGGCATGCAAGCTCTGGTTACAGAGAATTCAATTACGATGATTATTACAGACTTTGTCAGTCTACAGCAACTTCCTATGAAAGTATGAGGTCTGAGGTAACACATATGATCAGTGATAAAAAAGAAGTAGCAGCGAGATTTACCGTTTATGTAAGAACAAATGAAAATCCAAGAGAAGAAATTCCTGTAGGATATTTTATTTCTATCTTTAAATTAGAAGACGATAAAATAATAGAGGTGCATCAGACCAGTCACCCATCACAAGATTAAATTAAGAATACTCCATATAAATTATAAACAATGAGCGTTTTAGTAAACAAAGATTCTAAAATAATAGTACAAGGTTTTACCGGTAGTGAAGGTACCTTCCACGCAGGTCAAATGATAGATTACGGTACTAACGTAGTAGGTGGTGTTACCCCAGGAAAAGGTGGTCAAGAACATTTAGGTAAACCAGTTTTTAATACTGTTCAAGAAGCAGTAGAAAAAGCAGGAGCCGATGTATCCATCATTTTTGTACCCCCAGCTTTTGCTGCAGATGCTATTAAAGAAGCCGCAGATGCAGGTATCAAAGTAATCATTACCATTACAGAAGGTATTCCAGTAGCAGATATGGTTAAAGTTGCAGACTATATAAAAGATATGGACTGTCGCTTAGTAGGTCCTAACTGCCCAGGGGTGATTACTCCAGGAGAAGCAAAAGTAGGTATTATGCCAGGTTTTGTATTTAAAAAAGGAAAAATAGGTATTGTTTCCAAATCAGGAACGCTTACTTATGAGGCGTCAGACCAAGTTGTTAAACAGGGTTATGGTATTTCTACAGCAATAGGAATAGGTGGTGATCCAATTATAGGAACAACTACTAAAGAAGCTGTTGAACTTTTTATGAATGATCCAGAAACTGAAGCTATCGTTATGATAGGTGAAATAGGTGGACAGTTAGAAGCTGACGCAGCACATTGGATCAAAGCAACTGGTAACAAAAAACCTGTTATAGGCTTTATCGCTGGTGAAACTGCTCCTGCAGGTCGTACTATGGGGCACGCTGGTGCAATCGTAGGCGGGTCTGAAGATACTGCTCAAGCTAAAAAAGCAATCATGAAAGAATGTGGAATTCACGTGGTGGATTCTCCAGCCGAAATAGGTAAGAAAGTTGCCGAAGTTTTAGGATAAATTACACAAAGCCAGAATACGTAACATTGATTTGATACCCATTCTGGCTTTTATATATAACCAACCTCTTATGAAATTATTACAAGGTAAAAATGTAATCATTACTGGTGCCAGTCGTGGCATAGGTAAAGGTATTGCTGAAGTGTTTGCAAAACACGGAGCAAATATCGCTTTCACTTATGCAAGTTCTGAAGGCCCAGCGCTAGAGTTAGAGAAGGAACTTACCGCTTTAGGAGTTAAAGCAAAAGCATATAAAAGTAACGCAGCCGACTTTACGGAGTCACAAGAACTTATTGATGTTGTTACAAAAGATTTTGACAGTATTGATGTATTGATAAATAATGCAGGTATCACTAAAGACAATCTCTTGATGAGAATGAGCGAGGTTGATTTTGATACAGTAATTCAAGTCAACTTAAAGTCTGTTTTTAACATGACCAAGGCAGTACAACGCACCATGTTAAAGCAACGTCACGGTAGCATTATTAATATGAGCAGTATCGTAGGCGTGAAAGGAAATGCTGGACAGACCAATTATGCGGCTAGTAAAGCAGGGATTATAGGTTTTAGCAAATCAGTTGCTTTGGAATTAGGATCGCGTAACATACGTTGTAATTCTATTGCTCCTGGTTTTATAGAAACAGAAATGACAGATGCTCTTAATGAAGAAACAGTGCAGAGCTGGAGAAATGCAATCCCATTGAAACGTGGTGGTACTCCAGAAGATGTTGCAAACGCCTGTGTATTCCTTGCTAGTGATCTTTCTACTTACATTACCGGACAGACACTACACGTAGATGGCGGGATGTTAACCTAAAAAAATAATTTCATGACCGTATTCTGGATGATTATTGCTGCAGTAGTAGCTGCGTTAATTGCTCTTTTTCAATACGGTTATATAGGTACTTCTAAAAATACCAAAAGAAAACCTTGGTTTGCGTTATTGCGCTTTCTCACGGTTTTTTTTATTTTATTGTTATTCATTGCCCCTAGATTTGACTCTAAAACTTATGAATCGCTCTTGCCTCAATTGGTAATTATGGTAGATGATTCTAAATCTATGGACTATTTAGGGGCGGCGAGTACTGTTCAAAAGGATTTGGAATTATTACAAGAAAATGAGGAACTAAATTCAAAATTTGAGATTCAAAGCTTCCAGTTTTCTGACGTTATTCAACCTTTAGATTCTTTAGGTTTTAATCAATCAGATACCGACATAGGCAAAGCGATTGAGCAACCTCAAGAGCTTTTTAAGAATAGAAATAAAGCTGTCGTCCTTCTTACAGACGGTAACCAGACTAGTGGAAACAGCTATGCGTATGCTCTTCTGGATGATAAAACCAGTTTGTATCCAGTTATTTATGGTGATACGACTTCCTATTCAGATGTACAGATCACTACTATTAACGTGAATAGGTATTCCTACCTTAACAATGAGTTTCCAGTAGAGGTATTTGTAGCATATCAAGGTACTGAAGAGGTGATTCTAAGCTTTACAGTAACTCAAGGAACCAAAACATTGCACAAGGAATCATTTTCGTTTGATGCAAAAAAAAGAGCTGCTATTGCGAGTTTTAATTTAACGAGCACTTCTGTGGGAACACAATCAATGCTCGCGACCATACAAACCCTATCTAAGGAGAAGAACACAAAAAATAATTACCGAAGTTTTGCAGTAGAAGTAATTGATCAACAAACTAGTGTGCTTCTTTTAAGCGATCAATTGCATCCAGATATAGGAGTGCTAAAGAAAGCGATAGAATCCAATCAACAACGTAAGGTAACCATCAAAAACACCTCTGATTCTTACGATTTCAATGAGTACAATTTGGTAGTGATGTATGGGGTGAGTTCGGCTTTTGCCAAAGCGTATACCCAAAAAGACCAATGGAATAAAAACACTTGGATCATCACAGGAGTTGATCCTGATTTGAATTACATGAATGCCAATAACCCTGTATTTCAAATAGAGGCAAGTAATGAATACGATGAGGCGCAGCCTATTCTCAATGACTCCTATGCCACTTTCAATTTAGAGAAACTCAATTTTGAAGATTATCCGCCAGTTAAGGTACCTTTTGGTGATATGATATTTAATACCAATGTAGATGTTCTTTTTTATAAGCAAATAGGAAGTATTGCGACTACACAACCTATATGGTTTACCTATGAAAACAACGATTCTAAACATGCGGTAACCTTAGCGAGTGGTTTATGGAGGTGGAGAGGCCAAAGTTTTCTTAATAATAAGGACTTTAAAAATTTTGATGACCTAGTAAGTAGTCAAGTTCAGTATCTTGCAAATAGTAAAAAGAGAAATAGATTAGAAGTACTTTATGAGTCTTTTTATTATCAGAATAAAGCCATTGTTATTAATGCTCAATACCTCGATAAGAATTATGAGTTTGAAGATAATGGTATCTTAAATATGACTTTAAGAAATAAGGATACTGAAGAAATAGTCACCAGACCTTTTGTGTTGAGTGGTAATACGTATACCGTAGATTTAAGTGGTTTGAAACATGGGGATTATACCTTTACAGTTCAAATAGAGAATGATCAATTATCTCGTTCTGGATCTTTTAGTATTTTAGATTACGATATTGAAAAGCAACAGGTAAATGCCAGTGATGTTGGTATGAAAAAGTTGGTGGGATCGTCAAATGTTTTTTATCAAGGACAGGTGGATCAGTTGATGACTCAATTAAATAGTGACCCATTATTACAAACAGTAGAAAGAGCAACCATAAAGCAAAATAGTCTAATAGACTGGAAAGTGGTATTGGTAATGATCCTTTTATTGTTAGGTTTAGAATGGTTTTTAAGAAAATATAACGGATTAGTTTAAAAAAGAAGATTATGCAAAAATTACCCAAAGCGGCAGTATTAACCTTAGTAGGTTTAGTGATACTAGCAATTATTATTATCAAAAGTTCAGTCATTATTGAGTCTGGGCAGGCAGGTGTTTTATTTAAAACTCTTGACAATGGTGTGGATAGAGAAAACACTTATGGTGAAGGATTTCACATTATTGCGCCGTGGAATGACATGATCATTTATCCTGTAAGACAGCTTTCAGTAAGTGATAAAATGAGAGTGCTTTCTGTTAACGGTCTAGAAGTTACTGTAGATGGTACGGTATGGTACCAACCACAATACAACAAATTACCTTACTTACATCAAGAAAAAGGACGTAATTACGAGTCTGCGATTCTTGCTCCAGCCATTAGTGCTGCCGCTAGAAGTGTGGTAGGACGTTATACTCCAGAGCAACTGTACTCTAGTAAAAGAGATGTTATTCAAAATGAAATTCTTGAAGAAGTCCAAAAAGAATTGTCCTCCCAGTATATTCAAGTGAATAAAGTATTGGTAGAAGATGTAACCTTACCGGTTAAAATTAAAGAGGCTATCGAGCGTAAATTACGTCAGGAACAAGAATCTTTAGAATATGAATTTCGTCTTACCAAAGCATCTAAAGAAGCTGAAAGACAAAGAATCGATGCCGAAGGAAAAGCAGTAGCTAACAAAATTCTAAGCGCATCTTTAACTGATAAAATTTTAAAGGAAAAAGGAATTGAAGCTACCTTACAACTGTCTCAATCGCCTAATTCTAAAGTTATTGTTATAGGTGGCGGTGAAAACGGTGGTTTACCTATCATACTAGGGAATCAGTAACAGATATTATTGAATTTTAAAAAGCGCAAATTTTATGATTTGCGCTTTTTTTGTTTCTAAAAGATTGATTGTGAAATGTTTTCTTACCTTTCAAACACATTTAAACAATTGCTATGTCTAGATTTTTACTATTTGTTTTCATTTTTTTAAGTATCAATCTAATGAATGGACAGTGTCCGCCTATCACCCAAATAGATTATTCTAATTATACTGGCACAAGTGCAGAAATTTTTTGGACGCCAGCAGGAACAGAAACCGCTTGGGTAATTGAATACGGTGTGCATCCTTTTAACCCAGCAACTAATTCTGGGGTGATAATATTTTCTGCTGGTTCTCCTTTTTTATTTGTTACTGGTTTATTGCCTTATGTCGCATACGATTTTTATATAGTTGCAGACTGTAATAATCAAGGAGTCAGTTTTCAGACAGGACCATTGATTGTTCCATCAAATATTATTCAAGGGGTGCTGACTTATGACATTGATTCTAACGGATGTGGTACTCCAGACCCTTTAGTAAATGGCGTTCGTATTGATGCAACTTACACTACTAATAATTCTATATTTTCATCGGTCACAGATTCTTTTGGAAATTATCAGATTTCGGTTCCTGATGGCGATTATGATTTAAGTGTTAATTACAATGGCTCCTCAGTTTCTATAAACCCTTCAGTTACAAATATTTATTTTCCTAGTACTACTAATATTCAAACTCAAAATTTTTGTTTGACTCCTCAAATTCTTCAAGAAGATATTACTGTGAGAATAATACCATTAATTCAGGGAAGACCAGGTTTTGATGCAAGTTATCAGGTAATAGTTATAAATCAAGGAACATTGCCAGTGACAGAAACCGTTGATTTGATGTTTCCAAGTGATTACCTGACTTTGTTATCTGCAGCTCCTTCATCAAATAGTTCTACATTCAATTCTTTGTCTTGGAATTATTCATTAGAACCTTTTGAAAGTGCATTTTACCGAGTTGATTTCAACTTAAATCCACCGACGCATCCTACGTTTCCATTGAATTTTTCAGATATTTTGAATTTTACAGTTTCTTCACATCTGACAGGAGCAGATATAGATTTGACTAATAATACTTTTGATTTGAATCAGGAAGTCGTAAACAGTTACGATCCCAATGATAAAACCTGTTTACAAGGCAATACGATTGAGCCAGATATGATAGGCGATTACTTGGATTATATGATACGATTTGAAAATACAGGAACGGCAAGTGCTATTAATGTAAGAATTAAAGATATTATAGATACTTCTAAGTTTGATATAGCTAGTTTTGTGCCACTTGGTTCAAGTCATGAGTATTACGTCAGCATCACAAATGGTAACGAAGTAGAATTTCACTTTGACGACATCAATTTAGATTTTAACGATGCAACTAATGATGGTTATGTTTTATTCAAAATCAAAACATGGAATACGCTAGCAGTAGGTGATAGCTTTGATAACACAGCCGAAATCTATTTTGACTTCAATTTTCCAATTATTACCAATACCGAGACTGTTACTATTTTAAATACGGCAAGTGTCGCTGATCCTACAGAAAATAGCATCTTGCTATCTCCTAATCCATCTCAGGACTTTGTAAGCCTTGATGCTTCCTTCACGATTAATTCTCTTGTGATATACGATCTTCAAGGAAGAATTCAGTTGTTTTATAATGTGTCAACAACGGATTTCAAACAACCTATTTCTATTGCAAAATTAAATCAAGGTGTATATTTTATGGTGGTTAAAAGCGATCAAGGTCAGGAGACGTTGAAGTTTATTAAGAACTAGATGTTGTTCGGGTTCTGAGGTTATAGCTTTAGTTCTTGTACAAGCATTCTCCATCCTTTCCGACCAAATCTACGCTGCGCTCCAATTTGCCACCTGTGCATTCCTCTCATTCCGCAAGCTACAATCATCTGATGCAGGTTCTAAGGAAAGGAGTCTTTAAAGATGACGCAACTCCATGTCGAGCGCATCTGTGATGCGTTTGATCTAGTTGAGCATTTGAAATGCACATAGCTGCAAATAAGATCAGAGCATTACAAAGTCATAAAAAAATTAGCACGCTTTACAAAAGCGCGCTACCCAGAAAGGAGTGTTTTAATGAGACTGCTTTATCAATTTTCAACTTATACTTCACGTAGGCTTCAATTTCATTTTCAACTTAAATTTAAATTTAAATTAAGATCCATAAATACGAGTATCAGCAATGCCTACAATCATCCATTTATCATCTATAAAGAAAAGGGTAAACTTATTTGTTCCTATATGCGACAGTAGACTATTGTAATAAAATTCATAGGTTGTGGATACCGTTGCTATTTGTGTGTCTCCAACAAAACTGATCTCTATAAGGCGTTCTTCAAAAGAAATGCTGTCTGGAATACTGGTGATGTTTTTAAGAAACTGGGATGCTTCAGTCGTGCTTAATTTACGGTTTTCTCCTTTTACAGAAAGAGAAGTCAACTGTATATTCATAAGCATGCAATCTTTTAAGGCGGTGGTATCTTGTGCATGAAAGTGCTTAAAAAAGCTTTTTACAGCACTGATAGCAGTGGGCTTTTCCACAGTCCCAATGGTAGAATCTTGTGGTAGAGATTGTTGAGCGTTTGCTTTAGCGCCATGCCTGCCAGCAGGCAGGAAAGCGAGAATACAAATAATAGGAATTAGAAGTCTCATGCTGTTTCAGTTTATTTGCGCTGTAATAGTAGTACTTTTGCTAGACTTAAAAAAAATGTTATGTCAACCGCAAAGAAGCAATATAAAAGAGTTACCGTAAAATCGCTAACCGAGATGAAGGGGAATAACGAGAAGATCTCGATGTTAACGGCTTACGATTATACCATGGCAAAAATCATTGATAGCGCTGGTATAGATGTGATTCTTGTAGGTGATAGTGCCAGTAATGTAATGGCAGGACATGAAACAACTTTACCTATTACGCTGGACCAAATGATTTATCATGCGAGCAGTGTGGTAAGAGGTACAGAGCGTGCTCTAGTAGTAGTTGATTTACCTTTCGGTAGTTATCAGAGTGATCCCAAAGAGGCGTTGCGCAGTGCCATACGCATCATGAAAGAAAGTGGCGGTCACAGTGTGAAATTAGAAGGTGGAAGCGAAGTAAAAGAATCTATCAAACGTATTCTTCATGCAGGTATTCCAGTAATGGGTCACTTAGGACTCACGCCACAGTCTATTTATAAATTTGGAACGTACACGGTACGAGCAAAAGAAAAGGAGGAAGCCGATAAACTTATTGAAGATGCCCTTGCTATGGAACGTATGGGTTGTTTTGCTTTGGTATTAGAAAAAGTGCCGGCAGCACTTGCAAAACAAGTAGCAGACCAGCTTACCATTCCAGTAATAGGAATAGGAGCGGGCGCTGGAGTAGATGGACAGGTTTTAGTCTCTCACGACATGTTTGGTATGACGCATGAATTTAATCCTCGTTTTTTACGTCGTTATTTAAACCTTTATGAAGATATGGGTAACGCAGTAGCAAATTATGTGAAAGATGTAAAAGCAGAGGACTTTCCTAATGACGAGGAGCAGTATTAAATTCTAAATTACCGATTGCCTATTGGTATAAGGTGATACTAAATTATTTTATTGAATAAAATGCTGGAATGGGTGGGTTATCAACCTAAACCTTTAGTCTCGATAGCTTCTGTACGGGGAAAGGTTTCTGAGAATAAGTACAGCCGAAACACTTTACCCAACTTAAAGGGGATATTTCTCAATAAAATCTGAATTTGGAAAATCCTTCCCGCAAGGGAATTTTGAGATGAGTGTTGGCAGTGATTGTAGTACTAAAAGTAACCATTAGTTTTTAGCTCCATAAGCTTTTGTAATTATTAAAAATCTTAATGCTTGGTTCCAGTACTTAATACTTCATCTTGTTCATTACTTGTGAATACTAAACTTAAGAACGCTTTAACAACTTCTTCAAGTTCTTTATTTTTAAAAATTACAATCAAAGACATTCATGGGAACATTTATAATAGAAGGCGGTCATCAATTAAAAGGAGATATACATCCGCAAGGAGCTAAAAACGAAGTACTTCAAATACTTTGTGCAGTTTTATTAACGGACCAGCCGGTAGAAATTAATAACGTTCCAGACATAATCGATGTGAATAAACTCATCGCTTTGTTGAACAACTTAGGTGTGAAAGTGACTAAAAACGGTCCAGAATCGTACACTTTCCAGGCAGATAATATCAATCTGGACTGGTTACAGTCGGAAGAATATAAAACTCAAGGGCGCGGTCTGAGAGGTTCTATCATGTTAGTGGGGCCGTTATTAGCACGTTTTGGAAAAGGTTATATTCCACGCCCAGGCGGTGATAAAATAGGCCGTCGCAGATTAGATACCCACTTTGAAGGTTTTATCAAATTAGGAGCAAAATTCAGATACAATAAAGAAGAGTATTTCTATGGAGTAGAGGCAGATGAGCTTCACGGAGCCTACATGTTACTGGATGAGGCTTCGGTAACAGGAACAGCAAACATCGTTATGGCCGCTGTCCTTGCCAAAGGACAAACAACGATCTATAACGCCGCTTGTGAACCTTACCTACAGCAACTCTGCAAAATGCTCGTGCGTATGGGTGCCAACATATCTGGTATAGGATCTAACATGTTGATCATTGAAGGTGTAGAAAAATTAGGAGGCACAACACATCGCGTACTTCCAGATATGATTGAGATAGGAAGCTGGATAGGTCTTGCTGCGATGACTAAATCTGAAGTGACTATTAAAAATGTAGCTTATGACGAGTTGGGAAATATTCCTAATACCTTTAAAAAATTAGGAATTACCGTAGAGCGCAAAGGAGATGATATTTACATTCCTGCTCATAAAGATGGGTACGAAATCCAGAATTACATCGACGGTTCTATTTTGACCATTTCTGATGCACCTTGGCCAGGTTTTACTCCAGATTTACTGAGTATTGTTTTGGTGGTGGCTACACAGGCTAGAGGTAGTGTGCTCATACACCAGAAGATGTTTGAAAGCCGTTTGTTCTTCGTAGATAAATTGATTGATATGGGGGCAAAAATCATTCTTTGTGATCCACATAGAGCTACTGTTATTGGTCATGATTTTCAATCTCAGTTAAAGTCTACGACTATGACTAGTCCAGATATTAGAGCAGGTATCTCGTTACTTATAGCAGCATTAAGTGCAAAAGGCACGAGTACGATCCACAATATTGAGCAAATTGACCGAGGCTACCAAAATATAGATACTAGGTTAAGAGCGATAGGAGCTAAGATCGAGCGGTTGAATTAACTTTAATGATTTAGTATTTCAATTTTTAATCCCTTGACATTGAGTAGCGGAGCAAAAGCGATTCTAGTATTGATTCTGATCTAGGTGATGCTTCCGCGTCATGCCTTTTGGCAACCAAGAAAGCGCAACCACTATAAAAAGTGAGGTATTAAAGAACAGCTTGCTTTTATAGAATTAGACAGGTTTTTATTATTTCTATTTTAAATGAACTGCTAGCTGGTACGGAAATCATTCTATATCAATGTCTTTGAAAGTTAAAATTGATTCAAGCGACCTATTTATTACAGTTCTTTTAACCTAAAATAACTTTTTAGAATACAGATTGGGCAAGGAATTTGATATCTTTCAATTATGAAAAATATTGTCGCATTCATTTTTATTTTTTCTTTAGGTATTTCTGTTGCTCAGGAAATCCCTAAAACGACTCCACGTACTATAGAACCGGTACCTCAAACTACTTCGGGTGGATCGATGTTATTTCCAGAAAAGAAGGAGACAAAAACCTATACCAGACCTAAAGACAACAACGAAATCAAAATGCGTATAGAAACGGATTTGGTGGATCCAGGAATTAAATACGAAAAACAAAAATTTAAAAGAGATGCTCCAGTTGGTGCGGGATTTAAAAGTGATACTTTCTTAGGAGAGATCAGAACTGGCGAGAAAATATTACGCCTTATTTGTAGAGATCATCAATTTGAAGATGGAGATATGGTTCGTATCTGGCAAGATGATAAAATACTAGTGGATAAGATTTATCTAAGAAATGTCTATCAAGGGGTAAGCATACCACTTAAAGACGGTTTTAATAAATTAGAAATAGAAGCATTAAATCAAGGTACTTCAGGTCCCAATACAGCCGAGTTCAAGGTAATGGATTCCAAAGGGAAAGTCATCCAACAAAACATATGGAATCTGGCTGCCGGAGTAAAAGCAACCTTGATCATTCTAAAGAATGAGTAATTCTACCTTTAGGAAAAATACAACTGAATAGCTGTTTTACTTCTTCTGCTGCTACTTAAAGCAAGCTAACATCAATAGTTGGTATTCCCATAAAGAGCACATTTATTCCGTGGTTATGAGTTCCGTAATTTCCACAACTTTTTCACCTTTTAAATCGTCTATTGTAAAATCTCCTATACGCACACGGGCTAATCGCAATACAGGAAAGCCTACCGCAGCACACATTTTACGTACTTGCCTAAATTTACCTTCTTTTAAAGTTACAGACACCCAGCTTGTTGGACCATGTCGGTCATCTCTGACCCGTTGACGTGTTTTTGGTAAAAAGGGTTGGTGATCTAAAATACGAGCTTGACACTCTTTAGTTAAGTAGTTACTGCCGTTGATACTGATCTCCATACCCGTAATCATTTTTTCAACAGCTTCGGGAGTTATCGTGCCGTCTACTTGAGCATAATATTCCTTTTCTACTTTCCCTCTTTTATTAATAATGTTGCTGAGTTGGCCGTCTGTTGTAATCATTAATAAGCCTTCACTGGTTTCATCCAGTCTTCCTACCGCCATACTTTCTGTTGGGAAATCATAAAGATCGCCTAGAAAGTTCTTGTTTTTTTGATGCCTGTCGTTCGTCATAAACTGACTGAGCATTTTATAAGGTTTATAGATTAAGAAGTGGCGGTGATCCATTCAGCAAAGTTCCTAAATTCCTACTCAAATCCTAAATAAATATTAATTAAATCTTACGTAATACTTACCTGGTAATTAAATGATACACTCATATTATGAAAAAGCTGCTATTACTTTCCTTTATCCTACTCATCTCCTCCTGTCAAAAAGCAGCAGAACAGTACTCGTTAAAGCCCAGTAACTGGAGACTTGTTTTTGATTTAGGAGACAATAACCAACTACCTGTAAAAATCACAGTAAATGAAGATCAAACCATTACTATAAAAAATGCTAACGAAGAAATCTTAGTTACCGAAGTAGCCATTGACGGAGATTCTATTTTTATAAAACCGCCAGTTTTTGAAGGTTATTTTAAAGGTAAGTTTGAGTCTTATAGTTTAATTACAGGCGTCTATCTAAAACCTAGTCTGGATAGAATAGTACCATTTCAATTAAATGCGGGAAAAGAATATCGTTTTGATGAAACAAATAATAAAGGTATCGCAACCGATATGTCTGGAAACTATCAAACTGTTTTTAGTCCAGATAGTAAACTAGATCGATACATGGCAAAAGGTGTATTTAATCAAAAAGGAAACGAAGTAACGGGAACATATGAAACAACAACTGGAGATTATAGGTTTTTAGAAGGTTCCATTATAAATCATACTTTAAAATTATCCACATTTGATGGGGCGCATGTATTCCTATTTGAAGCGGTGGTAAAAGACAGTGTTTTGGAGGGAGTCTTTTATAGTGGTAATCACTGTTGGGAACCTTTTACAGCTGTTCTAAATAATGAATACAACTTACCAGATGCAAAAGAATTGACTTTTTTAAAAGAAGGCTCTGATTCTATTGACTTTAGTTTTAAAGATACTAATGGCAATATAGTCAGCTTGAATGATCCAGAATTTAAAGATCAGGTAGTTATTGTCCAGCTTTTAGGAAGTTGGTGTCCTAACTGTCTCGAAGAAACACGATTCTATCAAGAATACATCAACTCTCGACAACCTAATGTTAAATTTATAGGACTCGCTTTTGAATATGAGGTTCTGAAAAAGAAGCATTTAATTCTATTGATCGTTTGATTGCAGCTGAAAATGTTACCTATCCTATACTTTTAGCGCAATACGGCTTTACAGATAAGAAAACTGCTAACGAAAAACTACCTATGCTAGATCACATACTATCTTATCCTACCAGTATTTACATAGATAGATTTGGAAAAGTAAGACGTATACATACCGGTTACAATGGACGCGCCACTGGACAGAAATATGAGAAATTTAAAGAGGAGTTTTACCAATTAATGGAACAGTTGCAAAGCGACAATTAAAATAAATCGCGCATGATATTTGGTGGAATTACCAGCTCTTGCTCTTTCATATTAATCGGAATACGCACCAGTTTCAATAGCTTCAACCCAGATTTTGTAAGCACATCGCGTAGTTCTCCTATTTTTGCATTGGTCAGTTGAATACTTAAAATAGAAGGCTTCCCTTTGGTATTATGATGGGGGATTAAAGAAAGCAATTGTTTTCTTTTATTTTTACACAAACGTTCTAACTGCACGTCGAGATAGCTAGCACCTAGGTTATGCTTTAAAGCCATCCACAATTTTGTAAAAGTGGTGGTGCTTACTTTTTCTTCCATAATCACATAATATTGTTGTACTAAGTTTCTCATAACATTTTTTTTAACCGTTGAGTAAGTCATTCTTTTTAAAATCTATTCCTTTTCTAATCAAATAAGCATCTGGTATGTCGTGTGCCTATTCTGGTAAAATAAGCCTTATTAAAATTCGGCTTATAGGAAAAATTAATCCCACGACTAGTGCAGTTACAAAAGGTATCCCATCGTGATTAAAGCCTATTAAAGAGGTGAAAGCAATCAATGGCCTTACGCCCTATAATTTAGAAAGAAAGGCATGTGTGTAAGTCTCCTTTTTAAATTTCACCTTAATGATGATATAACAGGTGATTTCTATCTCCAAAATGATATAAATAGAAACGCTATTATTGGCGATAAGTTGTGGGTATAATATCCAGGCAGTAAAACCTATAGAAAGCCAAAATACCATATAGCTCAGACGGTCCATTCTTCTTAGTTGAGCACTAGGAATTCCTTGTTTGTGAGCGACTATACCACCGAGAATTTTAGAAACCAGTCCCAAATACATGAGAATTATTACAGTTATTTTAGAAGCATCATCGACAAAATAGGCTAGTGTTAAAATGATAGGAGCTAAGAGCAGTCTAAATAATATCAATGCTTTTGGAATATGCATAAGTTCCTTTATTTGGAATGCTCAAATCTATCGCGTTATTCCGAAGATCATTTGCGTTAACTCCTAATGTTGTATTTTTATTTTTGTGAAAAATGCAAAATGAATAAACAAGAGCTTGTTATTACCCGCTTTCGCGAAAGCCTAACAGAATCATCATCTTTTATACAACAAGTAGCCGACGTGCTAGAAATAAGTTATGACGCTGCTTATAGGCGTATTCAAGGCAAAGCAAAGCTGTCTATAGAGGAAGCCATGCAATTAGCGCAAAAAGGACAGTTTTCATTAGATAATATTTTAGTCGAAGATTTAAAATTAAGTGCCTTAGGAGAAGCAACTCCTCATGTGAATTCCATAAAAAGTATGGAAATTTACCTTGCCGAAACGATCCAAAACTTGTCTCAATTGGGTAAAGATGGGGTTCGTTTTGAATACAGCGCTAAGGATATTCCTGTCTATCACCATTTTGATGCTAGTGAGTTGTCCAGGTTCAAGATGTATGTATGGCTGCAATTAATGGATCCTAACTTTACCGAGACTCGCTATGAAAACTTTCATTTAAGCTTAGAGCTCAAGACATATATGAAAGAAATCAACAAATTGATAAGTCGATTTGAAGTTTGTGAAATATGGAATGATACTACGGTGAGCAGCAGTCTTAAGCAAGTGGATTACTTTTTAACTGCTGGATTGTTACCTCTTTCTGATGCTAAGATATTGTGTCAGGACATTATGAAGTTGGTAAAGCAAAGACAAAAAGATTTAGCCAGTGATAGGTATGATATACATTACCACGAGTTATTGATCATGACTAATAATTCTATAGCTTATAAGCACGGTCAACCAGCAGCCGGTTTTGTGACCATGACCATGCTGGGGTATATCAAATTTACCGCTAGTAATATGTTGGGTCGCATTCAAGGGTACTTCAAACACCAACTCAAACAATCTACTTCGTTGAGTAAGGCTTCCACTAAAGAAAGAGCGCGATTTTTCAATAAAATAGAACAAAAAATAAACGCTCTAGAACAATCTCTAGAGCGTTATGAACTATTGGATTTTTAAAAATCTATTTGATAAAGCTCAGGAGCAATCTATTGAGTTCGTCTTTGTGAGTGAGGTATAAACCATGAGGGCCACCTTTAATAATTTCTAACTTAGAACCTTTTACTAATTGATGTCCTTGTTGAGAACTAGGTGCTGAAGGAACAATGTTATCGGCATCTCCGTGAATGAATAGAGTGGGGACTTGGATAGCCTTTAATTCCTTACGTAAATCTGTTCTACCGAAGGAATTGATACAATCCAAAGTTCCTTTAGGACTAGCATCTATTGCGATTTGAAAGTTGTAATCTAATTGTCCTTGAGAAATACGGTCTTTATAATCTTTATAATTGACAAAGCTTTCACCAAAAGCTTTTAAAAAACCAGCACGGTCATTTTTCACATTTTCTTCCATTCCTTTAAAGACTTCGTCAGGAGCTCCATCGGGATTGTCATCTGTTTTTAATAGATAAGGAGCTACAGAACTGATAAAAATAAGCTTGCTAATTCTACTGGTTCCATATGTTTCTGCATACTGTCCTAACTCACCACCGCCCATGGAAAACCCAGCCAAAACAATATCTTTTAAATCTAATTTTTCAATCAAATCATGTAAATCTTCTGTCATGGATTTATAATCATAACCAAAATAAGGCCTAGAAGAACGACCAAAACCGCGTCGATCATAAATAATCACACGATAACCAGCTTCTACTAAAACAGGAACTTGGTATTCCCACATGGCACTGCTTAATGGCCATCCATGAACTAAAACGATCGGTTGACCGCTTCCATGATCTTCATAGTAGATGCTTACATTGTTATCTTTTTGAGCTGTAGTCTTTATTAAATTTGGCATTTTTTATTTTTTATTAGTTACAATTTAAAACAAAATAAATGGTATTCTAATAAGTAAATGTGAAAAAGGAAAGCTTTATCAAATTTAAATTTGCCATTAAAAGACAACTATACCTTGTTAATTTTTCTTAGACTCATAAGTTTTAAAATACCAATAATCAGCAACATAACTATTATAATGGGCAATAAAAACAGAATAATATTTACATAAGATTCAAGTTGATCACTATTGGTATAATACCTTTTAGGTAAGGTTTACATAGGGAGATAAAAAAAGTAATTACGTATAAATGAAAACATCAATATTAGAAATATAATAAAGGTAATCATGTAAAACTTGGTAAAGGAAGAGAACTTCTTATTGCTTAAACCTGCTAAAAAAGAACCCAATAAGAGCCCTGTCCATAAAACAATAGAGAGCAAATCTATTAAACCGAAAACATAATAGGTGTCATGAATATTAATATCCATAGACGAGTCTGCTATGCTAAGTTGATTTACATAGCCATACTAATAGCTATAATCAGTAAGCTCAGATAAAATTCAGTTCTATAAAATCTGGAAAGCACTACTTATAATTCTATAGATCCCTTTCCTTCACGCAAAAGAACAGGCTCATCACCTGTAAGGTCAATAACTGTTGAACCTATGTTACCACCGAAACCGCCGTCGATCACATAATCCACTAGTTTGTCCCATTTTTCGGCAATAAGACTTGGATCTGTGGTGTATTCTATAACTTCATCATCATCTTTAATAGAAGTAGAGATAATTGGATTTCCTAATAATCGTACCAACTCTGTAGCGATCTTATTATCTGGCACACGTATTCCTACTGTTTTCTTTTTCTTAAATACAGAAGGTAAATTATTATTCCCTGGTAAAATAAAGGTATAAGGACCTGGTAGATTACGTTTGAGAATTTTAAAAGTATGAGAATCAATTTGACTGGCGTAATCGCTTAGATTACTCAAGTCTTCACAGATAAAAGAAAAGTTGGCCTTTTCTAGTTTGACTCCTTTGATTCGGGCTATCTTTTCTAGTGCCGTTTTATTGGTAATATCACAACCTAAACCATAGACGGTATCAGTGGGATAAATAACTAAAGCACCGTCTCGCATAGCATCTGCCATACGTTTTAAGTCCTTTTGGTTAGGATTATCTTCGTATATTTTAATCAATTGTGCCATATTAATATTGCGGATTAAAAAATGATTTGATAGGAATCCAAAGAAAGGCTAAAGCGATAATAGCAATGAGAATGCGTATCCAAAACTTCAAATTACTATTGCCTGAATTGGGCACTACATCATATTTATATTTACCGTTGTGATCTATTTTTATAGAAATAGAATTTTTAGTGGAGTCAGGGTTTGCTTTCTGATTTTTTAAAAATAGCATCCATCCCAACACAAAAAGCCCAGAAACAATAACAATTGTTAAGGTGCTTTGCAGGCTGTATTGCAGTAATTGCTGTGATGTAATTAGAGTATGATTCAAATCCATGTTTTATATTCGATTAAATTTAATCAATAAAATTGATTAATCAGCAGGTTTTACTGCACTTTATGTTTTAAAAGGCTTACAGCGCCTTGTTGTTGAATGTTTTATTTCTTCTTGACCAATAGTGTTAGGTTTAGATTATTTGATATTGTGATTTCTATTTCAGAGTATTTTATTTGTCTCGCTTTCGCGAAAGCCTGCCACAAATAATTTTTTGATCATTTAGTATCAATTCGAGAATACTGATTATGGAATTACAGCCAACTCATCAACTTTTTAACCCTACTCAACTTCTGAGTATAGGGTGCGTATTTAACTGGTAAGTCAATCCAAGTACCTCTATGTACCACGCTTTTGTAATGAGAAAACACTTCAAAAGTTTTCTTACCGTGATAAGAGCCGATGCCGCTGTTGCCGACACCACCAAAGGGAAGCCTATCATTTAGAAACTGAACAATGCTATCGTTAATAACACCACCGCCAAAAGCAAATCGCTTGATGAACCACATTTCAAATTTAGAATCGCCAGTAAAGCAGTAAGCGCCCAAAGGTTTTTCAAAACTATCGATCCATTGTTCCAAATCTTCTTTTGTGGAATAGGTGATCACGGGTAGTAGAGGGCCAAAAATCTCATTTCCCATTATTTTAGTATCTCTAGATGGTTCATCAACAAGGGTAGGAGCTATATACAGTGCATCTCTATCGTGGTCGCCACCTTCGATTAGAATTTCTCCTTCCAACATACCAATAAGTTCGTCAAAATGATTCTCTCTAATAATTCTAGGGAAATCTGCCGATTCTTTTACGTTGGTACCGAAGAATACGTGAATTTGTTTTTTAATTTCAGTAACCAGTTGATCTTTAATGCTTTTGTGTACCAGTAAGTAATCTGGTGCGATACAGGTCTGACCTGCATTGAGAAACTTAGACCAAACGATACGTTTTGCCGTTACCCTGATATTTGCACTTTCATGGACCACACATGGATTTTTACCACCTAATTCTAATGTCACTGGTGTAAGATGTTTTGCTGCTGCTTGATAAATTAATTTACCTACTGCTGGACTCCCAGTAAAAAAGATATAATTCCAAGGCAGGGTAGTGAGCTCTTGTGCAACTTTTGAATCTCCTAAAGCGACAGAAACATGTGCCTCGTCAAATGCTTCTTCTATGATTTCCTGTAACAATTTACTCGTCGCATTGGAGAATTCGCTAGGTTTTAAAACTACTGTATTTCCTGCGGCTACAGCACCTATTAATGGAGCTAAAGCAAGTTGAAAAGGATAGTTCCAGGGCGATATAATCAAGGTATTTCCATAGGGCTCTGGGTATCTTCTTGCCTTAGAGGGAAAGTTGAGTACAGAAGCCCTAACTCTTTTAGGTTGAGACCATTTACTTGTTCTGTAAATGTATTTTTTAAGCTCATCTATAATCACATTATACTCCGTAAGAAAGGCTTCAAATTCGCTCTTACCGAGATCATCTGCGAGTGCTTTGTAAACTTGTTGTTCCCGACTTTCTATCACTTTTTTGAGCCTTTGAAGGCTTTCAACACGGTATTTTAGTTCTTGTGTCTTACGCGTCTTAAAAAAATCTTGTTGGGCTTTATGGAGCTGTTCTACATTCATCATGATAATAAGGTATTAGTAAAAAGGGAATTCGCTTTTAAGTGATGGTTCTCTAACTTTTGGTCTTGAAGCCAGGTCAAGAATTTATGGATTCCATCAGAATTCATTTGGCCCCAATGCTCGTGATCTCCTAAAACAGCACAAGTCATTATTATAGATTTCTGTAGATCCATGTTCTTATCTTTTTCTGGAACTAGAGCCTTTAAGAATTCTGCAGCCTTCTCAGGATATTCTTGCGCGTAGAAAAAACCCTTTTTAGTGGCTTTTAAAAATGATCTTAATGCGACTTCTTTTGTGGAAATGGTATGTTCAGAGCAACTGATCACAGGAGAATATGAGTAAGGAATACCGTAGTCCTTTAATTGGAACAATACCAACTCGGTATTCTGTTGTGCTGCCTGAACACCTTCCCAATTGGTAAAGATCCAAGTGGCTTGAACTTGATCCTTTTCTATGGTTTCCCAAATACCTAATTTATCTGGGTAAACGCATTCTATCATTCCTTTTCCACCATCATTTTTGATCATTTGTTTCACTATAGCATCTTCGTAGCGGGCCTTATAAGAAGCATAAGTGGTATGATCTAAATCTTTAGGAGACCTAATCCCTGTACCAGATTTACAAGCTATTGCACTAAGATCTTCTTGAAATAGGGCTGCAATTGCAATTAGATCAAAAGCATTTGATTTTGTTTGATAACTCATCACACTCTCCAGCGGACACAAAGCCATATCTACTTGGCCTAGTTCCACTTTCTTTGCAGGGGTGAGCTCGTAATTATCTTGTGAAGGATCTATAATTTCTACCAATAAGTCTTCATTTGCGTAGTACCCCAATTCTTGAGCTATAAAAAACCCAATGTGATTTGCATTTGGCGTCCAGTCTAGAGCTATTTTTAACGATGTCATCGATTGATTTTCAAATTAAAAACCAATTTACACCAAAGAACACCAAGTTATGTGAAGGTGTTTGTAAAGTTGGTAAGAAATTGTGATTGATTACGTTGATATATGATTTGAAGATAAATACAAAGTATGTGATCCTATTCTAAGACCTCAAAATCTATCCGGCTAAAATTTGCCACCGCTACTTTCGCCCCTCCAGTGGCTACTTTTGGTCCCATTAACTATTACTTGCAGTCGATGAGCTTTTTTTCGAGAGCAATGCAAACGACAGATTGGCTAGCTTGCTACTAATTAGTAGTGGTTGAAGAGGAGTTGGTTAATTCTCCAATTCAAGTCCTATTCTCAGAACTATTTACAACTCGGCAGCTGCCTTCCACAACGCATCCTTAACATTCACAGGAGCGATAATCTTAACCTGCTGCTTTTTTACAGGATGCACAAATTCTAATGTTCTCGCGTGAAGATGAATACTGCCGTCTTTATTACTGCGTTTGGCGCCGTATTTTAAATCTCCTTTGATCACACAACCTATTTTACTCAGCTGTGATCTGATTTGATGATGTCTTCCTGTTTCCAGTTTTATTTCTAAAAGCGTATAACGATCCAGTTCTTTAATCACAGTATAGGAGAGTGCTGCTTTTTTAGAGTTGGGCACCTCATGATCATGTGCGTAACTTTTATTTTGCTTCGGATTGCGGACCAGATAATGTTCCAAACGGTCTTTTTTCTTAGGTACAATTCCTTCTACAATTGCCCAATAGGTTTTGTCAGTTTCATGAGTAGCAAAAAGTTTGTTCATTCTAGGCAATGCTTTTGAAGTACGTGCAAATATCACAACACCGCTTGTAGGGCGGTCTAATCTATGAACCACGCCTAAATAGACAGCACCAGGTTTATCGTACTTCTTTGAGATATACTCTTTGATCACATCAGGGAGAATTTCATCTCCAGTTTTATCTCCTTGCACGAGATCTCCAGACTGCTTGTTGATAGCAATAAGGTGGTTGTCTTCAAAAAGGATGCGGTGGTTGATAGACATAGGGTAGAATCGAGTGGTAAAGGTAAAGTACTTGTAACTTTTTTATAGTATAATATCTTCATTGTATGATAGTGTTATTTGTTGCCATCTTACATTACTATTATCAAACTATGGGTGCAAGCGTAATTACAGTTTTTAAAAGACAAATGACCTTTAGGTTTAAAATACTCACTATGAATACATTAAATATTTTTTTAAAGATATTTCAGCCATTTATTTACCATTCCATGCAGAGATAGTTTTTTAAACTCCATAGGTAATCTAAGTTTTTCTAAACACGAGTATTCATTCAATTCTTTAGGAACTTATAAATAAAACTGCGGCTGCCGATTTCTCGTTTATACAGTATGAGAAATACTAGCATTTTTACTTTACTCGTTTTACTACTTCCAGCGATAGCCATCGCTCAGAAAATTGATAACCTATCTTCCATACGCGATATCAAAAACACCAACTACTTTAGATTTCATTACGATAACGATTATTTTGCTGCGTCAGATAAGAATTATACGCAAGGTTATAGTTTTGAATTGGCAACTCCATTTTTTAAAAACAATCCTGCCAACTATCTTTTCTTAAAGCCAAAAGAAGTGGAGACTCGTTATGGATTAGCCATAGAACACATAGGTTTCACACCAGGTCGCTATGATTTACCCGAGATTCAAGTAGGAGACAGGCCTTTTGCAGCGGCTATTTTTTTAAAAAGCTTTGTAATCGCTACAGACAGCATCAACAAAAGCCGGTTTACTTCTTCTTTCAATTTAGGAATCATAGGCCCAGCAGCTTATGGTGGCGAGATGCAAATTGGAATACATGAGGCTACTGGAAATAAAACTCCTAGAGGTTGGGGAAATCAAATCAAGAATGACTTGGTTATGAATTACGAAGTAGGTTACGAAAAACAATTGCTTCAATACAAAGACCTACTCTCTATTCAAGCCCAAGCAAACACAAAAATAGGAACGCTTTTTACCAACGCCTCTATGGGATTCAATTCTATGATTGGAATTATAAATTCGCCATTTTCTTCTGCGGAGAAAAGAAACGGGTTTCAACTCTATGCGTATGTCCAACCTATACTAAACGTCATAGGCTACGATGCCACACTCCAAGGAGGATTGTTCCATAGGAGCAGCCCTTACACTGTAGATTCTAGAAATCTAGAACGACTCAACACACAGTTCAATTATGGTATCGTTTTAAAAACGAAAACCCTGTATTTGGAATACACGCGTTCCATCATTTCAAAAGAATTTAATACTGGAGAAACTGCAAAATGGGGCGGGATCAGGATTGGGTTTACGATTTGACATAGGATTAGAAAAAAATCCCCATTCACAAAGCAAATAAGGGATTGTTTAATTGTAACAAAAGCATTTCCTAAGGGCAAAATAAATGCTGCCCTTTGGAAAATAAAGTCATGAGTAGCTTAGAAAAGAACTGTCTTGTTGGATTTATATGAATTCAACTACGAAGAAAAGCTCCATTCAAATTTGTTCAGTATCTGTTGCGTACCTATCAAAACCCAATCAATAAGATCTTATAATTCGTTTTTTCGTTTAAGGTGGTCTAAGACTTTCCAGATAATTAAGGCCACACCTATTAAGATACCGAGAATTAATAAAGTATTGATATAAAGCACGTTTTCAAAAATCCAAAAGGTAATCCCAGAAAATAAAATTAAAAGGCTGCCGCACATTACCCGTATGCTTGATATTTCAATAAAGCGATCGAGAAGCATTCCAAAAGCTTTAGTACTTACGTATGACATTTATTCAGTATTAATTGATATTTTAATTTTTTAATTGATGCCAACCAAGATCACCGTGTATTCCGAACCTATTAATAACTGTTTTTCGTTTTTTAAAATCAATTTCCATTAATGCCGCTACGGCTTCATCTCCAATAGTCCATTTTAATTGACTATCAATCGCATACTTGATATTTATAATGTTCAATTCTTCAGAGCTCAGATTAGTCTCGTTCTCAAAGCTTAACAGGCAGCTGGTACCGTCCTTATAAACTATAACTTGAAGTTTTAACACCCCTCTAATTTTGTTAAAGGCATCCTCTTTCATGCTCTTAATCAATAATTCAAGGACATCTTTGTCCTTAATTTTTGCAGTGGTTTCTCTGCTTTCTAAGCCGAACTGTTGAGTGTTACATTCGTTCAATTTTACTTTGTAAATGTTCTGAGCAAATGTGACTTGATAAGTAGCTAATAATAAGAAACTAAGGATTAATTTTTTCATGTTGTTAATAATTGGATGGATTTACGTGTTCATTATTTTTAATGATAATAAACCATAAGTTGGTGTGGCTAACATACCTTTTTTCTCTCTCTGAATAAGCTGGAGCTAATAAATCTATAGAGGGCACAATATCAACAATTAGTTTCTTTAATAGACTGTTGTTAGTTGTATTAGTTATTAAATCTAACTTTCCATTAGCTTTAAAGCTGATCCCTACATTCACGGTGTCGTTGACAAATACCATTTTTCTTTTAATACTTTCATCAATAATGATGTAACTAATTGCGTTTTCAAGACAAGAGGAACTTTGAGCACCTTCGCAACCAGCTATTAATGGAAACATAGGTTTAAAGTTAAAGACATTTTGATTCTTCTGCGTAAGCGCTGAGGTGTCTTTTTTTCTTTTTGTAGAACAGGACAACATCACACCACATAGAAAAAGACAAGAGAATAAGGTTTTTAATTTCATTTAATGGCAATTAAATTTTATACTGGTAAAAATAAAGAACTGGTTCTTCATTATCTTTAATGATGTCAAATTTAATAACATTGCAAAAAAAAATCCCCATTCACAAAGCAAATAAGGGATTGTTTAATTGTAACAAAAGCATTTCCAAAGGGCAGAATAAATGCTGCCCTTTGGAAGAAGAGGATCATTTAAAACAAGCCTTCATTCTTATTAGAAAAATAATTAAAATCGTGATTATTCTCAATCTTCAATAAAGATTCATAAATCATTTTGATCACATTTTCTACATCATCTCTGTGAACCATTTCTACAGTAGTGTGCATATAACGTAATGGAAGTGATATCAACGCACTTGGTACGCCACCATTAGAATAAGCAAAAGCATCTGTATCTGTTCCTGTAGAACGAGAAGTAGCTCTTTTTTGATAAGGAATCTTTTTCTCATCTGCGGCATCCATGATCAGGTTGCGCAGGTTGTTTTGAATCGCTGGTGCATAGGCGAGGACAGGACCTTTTCCTATGGCTGCGTCTCCATTAGATTTCTTTTCGATCATAGGAGTTGTCGTGTCGTGGGTCACGTCTGTAATGATCGCTACATTAGGTTTTATGGTATGCGTGATCATTTCTGCTCCGCGCAATCCTATTTCTTCTTGAACAGAATTAGTTATATACAGTCCAAAATCCAATTCTTGCTTATTTTCTTTCAATAAACGCGCTACTTCAGCAATCATGAATCCGCCCATGCGGTTGTCCAGTGCGCGACATACAAATTTGTTTTTGTTCAATACAAAAAACTCATCTGGATAGGTAATCACACATCCTACATCTACTCCAAGTGCCAGTACTTCGTCTTTAGTCTCACAACCGCAGTCTATAAAAATATTGTCTGGTTTAGGAGCTTCTTCTTTGGACTTATTTCTAGTGTGAATCGCTGGCCAGCCGAATACTCCTGTCACGATTCCTTTCTTGGTATGAATGTTTACTTTTTTAGAAGGAGCGATTTGATGGTCAGAGCCACCATTGCGCACGACATAAATAAGGCCATCGTCCGTAATGTAATTCACATACCACGAGATCTCATCTGCATGCCCTTCTATAACGACTTTAAACTTTGCATCTGGATTGATAACGCCTACAGCGGTACCGTAATTATCTGTTATAAAGCTATCTACATAAGGTTTTAGGTAGTCCATCCATACCTTTTGACCGTTCCATTCATAACCAGTAGGAGAGGCGGTATTGAGGTATTTTTCTAGAAAGTCGAGTGATTTTTTATTTAAAATGCTTTTTTCAGCCATGTGATAAATTTTAGAGCGTGAAGATAATAATATGGTCGCAAAAACGCTTGTATTCTATTGGGTTTCTTATTTTTGGAACACTTTTAGAGCATACTTGTTTATGATAAATAATTTAATTTTTTTACTAGTGGCTTGTGGCGGTCTCGCTTTCGCGAAAGCACAAGTAATACCAACACCCAAACCCGTTTCAAAAGACTCGATAGCAAAGGCAGTAGAACAATATTTCTACGTGGATGGCGACTCATTAAGTGCCATAGAATTGGATAAAGTCCTTTTGATACAAGACTTAAATTTTGACAGTAGGTACGAGCGCATCCGTTATTTAATCTTAAAACGCAAGGTGGAAAAAGTATGGCCCTATGCAAAACTAGCGGCAGAACGTTTAACCGTTCTCGATAAACGACTCGCCTCTTTAGAAACCAAAAACCAAAAAAAGAAATATTCTAAGATGGTCGAGGACTATATCGAGGGAGAATTCAAAGGAGAGCTTAAAAAACTGTCCAAAACCGAAGGACAAATACTCATTAAACTCATCCACCGGCAGACTGGAAATACGGCTTATGATTTATTAAAGCGCTTAAGAAGCGGTTGGAGTGCATTTTGGTTTGATAAAACAGCAAGTGTTTTTGATATGTCTCTAAAAGAAGAGTACCGACCAGAAACCGTTGTAGATGATTTTTACGTGGAAGACATCCTTATGAACAGCATTACTGATGATAAATTGGAGGATCAAAAGCCTGCGATTGAGTTTGATTATTTTGCTGCGCGTGCGCATTGGAAATCTTATGAAAGAGAACTTCCAGCAAATTATGACAGTATTCAACTCGCTGCAAGAGCAAAACGCATCCAGGAATACAACGTGAAAAAAGCACGCAAAGCCAGACGTAATAATTGATTTACGCTCCAGTTCCTTAACTAAATCCGAAGGTCTTATAGTATCAGGCACCTCTTGTTGCTCCATACGATAAACTGATTCAAATTATCCTTTAGAATATCAATAAAACCATATAATAGACAAAGCCTATAGTGAGTTTTTAAATCATTTACAATGCTATTAATCAACTATTTAAATACTTCAAGTAAATATATAGTTTACATCATTAAATGGGCTTACGATTCTTTGTACTATACTTCAAAAAGTTCACATTACAGCTCATAATTACATTAAAAGCTCCTCTAATTTGGAGTACTTCGTCTTTGTTAGTAGAGTTCACGCTTTGGATTTGGTCCAACATTAAGTTGTGTTGTTAAAGCTGAAATGACGAGTTTTAAAAAAAGGAGCTATTTTTAAGATAGCGCTTTTGTAATCGTATAGGGGGCCTTACATTTGTTATTTATAATAATTCTAGATAATAAATTACAATGGGTAGAAAAACTTCTCAAAAAATGCGCGAGTTGCACAGGTATCTGGGCTTTTTCCTTGCAGGTATCATGGCTGTTTATGCGATAAGTGGTATTGCGTTAATCTTTAGAGATACAGAATTATTAAAGCAAGAGACCACCATTGAAAAAACAGTCGAGCCGCAGCTAACTATAAGCGAAATAGGCCCAGCTATTCCAATAAAAAAACTTGAAGTAACTCGGGAGGAAGCAGGGATCTACTATTTTGAAAATGGTTTTTACAACAGTCTCACCGGAGAAACGCAATACACTAAAATGGAATTGCCTTACCTATTAGATAAACTCACTCACTTCCACAAAGCAAAGTCAGGGCAGCCCTTGTTCTTTTTAAACATCTTCTTTGGAGTTGGCTTGCTCTTCTTTGTAATATCAGCATTCTGGATGTTTATGCGAGGTACTTAAATCTTTAAAAAAGGAATTCTCTTTGCTGCCGCTGGATTGGTCTTGACCTTAGTCTTATTGTTTGTATAGTTGTTCCTGCTGAATTAGACTTAGCAGTTTAATAATTAGATCTCAAAACTAAAGTTCACTCCAAAGAAAAATCCTCCGAATAGATGTTAAATCTACAGGGAGGATTTTTTTTATTCTATTTTATATCAAGACCTTTTAAGCTGTATGATGCCTATAGAGTTCAGTAATCTAATAATAAGGTAGGTAACGTCTATTTCGTACCATTTCACACCAAAGTTAGCACGATTAGCGTGTTTGTGGTGATTGTTGTGATAACCTTCTCCCATCATCAAGAAATCAAATCGGAATAAGTTCTTACTGGTATTTTTCATTTGGTAATTCACATAACCATAGATATGACCGAACCAGTTGATGATCACACCATGAATAGGTGCCATCATAAGGGTAACTGGTAATAATAACCATTGCCACCAAGCAGTTACAAAGTAAACGAAGAATAATACGTACAAAGTAATCCATAAAAGCCTAGAGAAACGGGAGCTAGCAAATTTGTCAAAAGCTTTCCATTGAGGTACATTTTTAGTAAAACGTGCATCTACTTCTACGAGCTCTTGATTGATGTCTTGATAAATAGTTTTGGTCTTCCACATCATGGCAAACATATTATCATCAAATCTTGGGGAATGTGGGTCTTTTTCTGTGTCGGTAAAAGCGTGATGCATTCTATGCATGATGCCGTACCCATAGGCACTTAAATAACTAGAGCCTTGAAAAATCCAAGTGAGTACAAAAGTAATGCGTTCCATTGTTTTAGACATCGTAAACACTTGATGTGCCGCATAGCGATGTAAAAAGAAGGATTGAAAGAAGAGTCCACCGTACCAGAGAGCAACAACTAAGAGTATAACAGCCATAAATCTTTTTTTTACAAAGGTAGGAGCAGTACCCTTGTAAAACTATGAACCTAGATCAAGAAATTCGCTTTCTAATGCGGCTCAATGCTTGTGCGGTAACACCTATATAAGAGCTGATATATTTCAAAGGCATGACACGTATCAATTGAGGTCTTTCTTTAAATAGTTTCACGTATCGCTCTTCAGCGTTAAGATTCAAGAGGTTTTGTTCCCGTTTAGATTTTATTAAAAAAAGTCGCTCTGCGGTTAATCTGCCTATAAGATTCCCTATCTGCGTCTTTTTGTACACTTCCTGTAAGTCCTCATAGGTAATACTGAGTAAACTTGTTTTGGTCAGTGTCTGTAATTGATACAATGAGGGCTGTCTGGTTAAAAAAGAGTCGTAGGCACTTATAAATTGGTTTTCAAAACTAAAGCCAAAAGTGATGTCTTTTTCATCGTCTTCTTTAGGAATAAACAAGCGTACGATTCCCGACTCTATAAACGAAATCTGATTTTCTACCTCACCTAATTTTAGAAAAATTTCTTTTTTAGGAATCACTCGCTGCGTTAATTTTGAGGTAAAGAAATCCCAGTCCTCTTCAGAGATGTGAGCAATACTTTCTAGATATTCTTTAATTTGTTCCATTTAGATCGATCCTACTAATTCCATTTCAAAGATAAGCGCATAGAAACAAATTAATAGATAGCAGTTTCCTAATTAAAAGGTAATTTAATAAGTGCCGATGGAGCAGAGCAATGTATTGTGCAGCATGGAACAAACTTTTGGTAGACTGCGTGGATATTTTGAGATTACCAGGATGTTTTTCCACAAGCATTCGTTTACTATTGTCGCTCCAACTAGCATCTTTCTTTATAATCAGTTCTATATCAAGTCGCCTTGCGGAGTACGGAATAGACTTTAAGCAGACTGCGTGGCAAACCTTGTACGTAGCACGACTAGTCTTAACGACAAAACTAGGGGCATTCCTACTGGTTCCCCATCAAATTTGGTGTTTTTATCCCTGCAAAGCTAAACTTGCTTTACAATTGGGACACGCAATTTTATGACCTTTCATTAAATTTTTAGTAAGAAAAGGAATTGCGGTACCACAGTCAGGACAAGGGATGCTAGAATTTTTTTCTTTTTTGATTTTATTAAAATTTTTGAATACTTCCATTTTCTGTTGATCCAAGTCTGTTTTTTCTGTCCGTCCAATTTTTACATCACAATTGGAACAGGAAAAAGTTTTTCCTTTTAAGAATTCTTCTGTGTTTATTGAAATAGTAGTTTGGCAATTGGGGCAGGGGATGTTGTCAGACATTTTATGAGTAATTATTAAGTGCGTCACAAATATAACCCTATGTCGCATTCTTAAAACACCATAATCATTTAGACCTGATAGGGTGTTTTCAGAGGTATTATATTTGTTTTTGATAAACGGTATGATCCAGATACTTTTAGAGTTCTTGCTACATCATAAAACAAATGAAAATGAACATCATTAACATTCAACCTTTAGGGTTTCCATGGAAGACACAAGATTCCTTTTTGTTCTGTGCACATCATCGAGATTTATACCCAGCTGGAGATACGTATTTAGGGATTCCTGATGTTTAAAAAGCAGGTAGAAACATAGATCAAGTTTTTATCATCAAAGATGGACTAGGAATCTATCATGGTAGTCTTGTACCTAGTTTCCCATAGCTCACGCACAGCGGGTTTGAAACAAAAAATGTAGTAGATGGGATAGATTGCTTTGGTTTTTAGACAATGGTATTAAAAACTGTATGAGGTCTATTTTAATTGGAACGATATCGAGAATGATTTTTTACTACAATTTTTGGCATTTTATATGAGTAAGAAGCTGCACACTTGAAACATATGTAGAACTACTATAAAAACTGAATAGCAAGTTGTAAAATCATTACAATAAAAAAGTCCCGCTATTCTATGATAGAATTGCGGGACTGATTTAAATATCAATACTTATAATTTAATGATTACTTAGGCATTAAAACTTTATTGATAACATGTACGGTTCCATTTGAATTCTCAATGTTAGCTATTACAACTTCTGCTGCATTTCCATTTTCATCGTGAACGAAAACTTTACCATCCTCTGTAGTACAAGTTAATTCACCACCTGCTACTGTTTTAACAGTTGCTTTTCCATTGTTCTTTTCGATAAGACCCAATACATCTGCAGCTTTAATGTCTCCAGAAACTACGTGATAAGTTAGAATACCTGCTAACTGACTCTTATTTTCTGGTTTTAATAAAGTTGCTACTGTTCCATCTGGTAATGCATCAAATGCATCATTTGTTGGAGCAAAAACGGTAAATGGTCCTTCACTAGATAATGTTTCTACTAGATCAGCTGCTTTTACAGCTGCTACTAAAGTTGAAAGTGCATCTGTTGCAATTGCTGTTTCTACGATTGTTTTGTTTAAATCTGACATAAATTTGTTTTAAGGTTAATACTGTTTCTATAAGTTCGTACGTGCCTCTACTAACTTACCTGTATTAACTAGGCTTTAACTAGAAAGTGATAAAATTGGCAAATTTTAAGTTTAAAAAAAAAAACGATATCCAATTTTATAAGCTCGGGATCAATATTGCTATTATGGATGCTCAATATTTACTTCTTAGTTAGATGTACACCATTGATTACATTTAAAACACCATTTCAATTTTCAACTTTTGGCATAATTAATTATGCGTTATTTACATTTTCCTCCCTTACAAATACTTCTCTCCCTCTGTTGAGAATGTTAGCATTTCACTAGCTAAAATTTCAGCATTTGCTCGGCACTTATTTTTTCTACAGCTATTAGTTTATCTGCCGTTTCAACATCAATAGCTGCGATCTGTTATGTTTAGATACCAGTGCGATTTAAAGAGACAAACGACCTTAATACTAGAAGTATGCTACCAAAACTTTTTTAATGTTACAATCGTTCTATTGTTAAACCAACATATTTATAAACATAAAATATTTGTTTTAATCTCTTAGCCTTTAAGAATCAGTAAAATTTAAATCACGAGGCAACTCAAATATTTTTAGATTAAAATAAGGTACCGCTGCTATAAGATGATCAAATATAGCTGCCATTATATATTCATAATTCTTCCTGCGCTTATCAAAACTGATGGCGTAAATTTCAATTGAAATCCTGTGACTAGTAGGAATTAGCTAGAGCACTTGGAACACTATCTACTTGTTGTTGCTAGAATAATTTTCAATACAGGTTTCCATATACTTTCTAAAAACATTAATAGTAGTTAGGTTACTTTCATTTAAAGGCAACTCTTCATTTATAGTTTGGTCTTTATTACAAGCCTCAATACCACCATCAGGTTATAGAGAACAAAGAGATGGTGAAGCCGTTAACGATAACATTTATATGTTTGGAGGAGCAGACCATACCTCAAGTTCTTCACCTAGGCCAAATTCAATAAATTTATCAGACGAAGTGATTGTTTACGATAGTTTGAACGGTACGTGGATTCAAGTACATAGCATTACATAATGCAGTATTCGAATCGTTAAATTCAAAATTTAGCCAGATCATTATAGTCGTAGGGAATAAAAATCGAGATCAAACTAGCTCATTTAATGGTAGTTATGATGTTTTATCGTACACTTAGAGCGAATTACAAACTACACTTAACCTGGATCATATTACTATAAGAGGTATAACCGCACTCGACGATGACATTTACATAGCTTATGATGATTTGGTTACACTTATGCCAAACATCATAAGCATAAAGTGGTTTAGACTTCACTTCTATAGATTTTTGATTTATAAATTAAAACGCGATCAATTATTAAAAAACAAGTAATAATTATTTTGCTTGCAATACTAAGTTTAGGCCTTAATTTTGGATGAAAATATTCATCCAATAACAACAACTATTGTATCTACATCAATAGTAAGAAGTAAACTTTTGGAAATGGCGAAGAAGAAATCGTTCAACAAGACATTTTTAGTACAGTCCAAAACACTAAGGACGATTTAATAATTAAATTGAATTCAATATCTCATGTTCCTGACGATCTTTCAGATACAGGTATTGAATTTTTTCAATCTACTATTATTGTTGTTTTTGACTAGATAAAAGCTAATAGGACACTTTTAGATTTACATATTATTTCCAATTCTAAAATAAGAATAGTCCGTGCAGCGATCTAGCTGTAGCAAGAATACAGTACCAAGACATTATGATCCTTTTCATTTAACAATTTTAGAGGTAATAAATAGCGTTTATAACGCTTACTGTAACGTATAATTACTTTGTTATTTTTTTACCTAATTGTGTCAAATTATGCAGCCTTTATTCAGGACGGGGCAACTTCTTTATGGAATTAATCTTCCCTTTTCAATTTACCTGTATGATTTTCTGTTTTTAATACAGGTAAGGATACAACAACTTATATTTGTGACGTCGTTAACAAACTATGTTAACGTATTCAATCTACTAAGCACATAGTTGCAGATGACATTTATATTATTGTATATTATCAGAATCTGTTCGTATTTCTAGGCTTTGTTAACGAGCAGCTTTATTTATTTCCAACATAGCTTTAACCCAATATTAAAATTTA
>Ga0307933_1000386_pt1 | contig 41415 bp, 42 predicted proteins | sample OrgLakmetageno88_FD_201811 | JGI IMG/M metagenome (GOLD analysis project Ga0307933, IMG submission 201811) | Saline water microbial communities from Organic Lake, Antarctica - #88 | ecosystem: Environmental > Aquatic > Non-marine Saline and Alkaline > Saline | place: Antarctica: Organic Lake... | reverse complement strand
CAATTGTTTGTTTTGTTCCCCAGCCACTTGTTTGACAGCCCGTTAGAACCATCGTAACGGCGACAAATGATAATAAAACGAAATTTTTCATGTAATCCTCTTATATAATTATGTTTATGGGTTCGCTCTTGTGCTTATCCGTGTCATTCATACGTGTACAAATTGACAACCCTTCACAAAAGTTCCACTTATGTGTTGATATCACTAAAGCCGGACACAGGAAAGCCCATAAATGAGTAACAACGATCTATTTAAAACGCTTGAGCGCGCGGATGATGCGCCGCCAAACCCTTATGATCTGTTCCAAAGCTGGATGGATGATGCGGGGAAATCAGAAATTAATGACCCCAACGCCATGTCGCTGGCAACGATTGAGGCGAGCGGGATGCCGGCGGTGCGCGTTGTGCTTTTAAAAGGGCTGGATGAGCGCGGTTTTGTTTTTTACACCAATAGCGAGAGCGATAAAGGCAAAGCCTTGGCGCAAACGCCAAAAGCCGCGCTTTGTTTTCACTGGAAGACTTTGCAGCGGCAAGTTCGCATTCAAGGCACCGTGGAACAGGTTAGCGAGAGCGAGGCGGATGAGTATTACAATAGCCGCCACCGCGGCAGCCGCATTGGCGCGTGGGCTTCGGCGCAATCCAGCCCGCTTGAAAGCCGCACCACATTGCAAGAGCGCGTTACGGCATTTGAAGAAAAATTCAAAGACAGCGATATCATCCCGCGCCCGCCTTTTTGGAATGGATATCGCGTATCACCCAGCCGCATCGAGTTTTGGCATGATGGTTCATATCGCCTGCATACGCGGGTTGTTTACTTGCCGCAATCAGAGGGCGTATGGTCAAAAACCATGCTGTATCCGTAAATGCTTGAAGGTCACACAAAGACATTTTGGCCAAAGACGTTCTGGATTGTGCGCCACGGCGAAACGGACTGGAACAAAGAGCGTATCTATCAAGGTCAGCGCGATATTCCGCTCAATGAAACAGGCCGCGCGCAGGCCTCACAGGCCGCCGAAATTCTAAAGAACTGCGACTTTGACCAGATTTTCTCAAGCCCGCTTTCACGCGCTAAAGACACAGCGATTGCGATTGCCACAGCCAAGAACATCGCGCAGATCACTGATATCGCGGATTTGATGGAGTGCCAGTCGATTGAATCGGCAAAATATGTTTTAACGCTCAAGGGCAAAACGGACTTCCCTTCTTTTGCAAAAATGCTGCCGAGCGATGAAACAGCGCAAAGCTTTACAGAGCGCGTGATGAATGGTTTGATACAGGTGCTAAATTCGCCTGCCCGCGCCCCGCTGATTGTGGCACATGGCGGGGTGATGACGGCGATTGTGCAAACGATGGGGCTGGCGCATGTCGATACGCCTAACTGCACCATCTTGAAATTTGAAGCAAAAAATAATAGTTACGGTATGAGCAAAGTAACGAAATAGGAGAACGATAATGAGCGAACAAACAATGGATTTCAGCGCTGATGTATCGCGCCTTTTGGATATTGTCGCCCACGCGCTTTACACCAATAACGATGTGTTCCTGCGCGAATTGATCTCTAACGCTTCGGACGCGTGCGATAAATTACGCTACGAATCGCTTGCAAACAAAGAGATTACAAGTGGCAAGCAAGAGCTGCAAATACGTGTTTATAAAGATACGGATGCGCGCACGGTGAATGTTGTTGATAACGGCATCGGTATGGATAAAGAGGATTTAATTGAGCATTTAGGCACAATCGCCAAATCCGGCACAGCCAACATGATGAATGCTTTAAAAGAAGCCAATGATGAAAGCGCAAAACTGAATTTGATCGGCCAGTTCGGTGTCGGTTTTTACGCCAGCTTTATGGTGGCGCACAAAGTTGAGGTTGTCAGCCGCAAAGCGGGCGAGAAGACAGCGTGGCTCTGGAGTTCGGATGGGCGCACAGGCTATACAATCCGCGAAGCCACCAAGGCTGAAGCCAAGCATTTGATCGGCGACCAAGGCACAGCCGTCATGCTGCATATGAATGATGAGCAAAGCGCATATTTGATTGATGAAAAACTAACGCAAGTCATTGAAACATATTCCGACCATATCAGCTTCCCGATTTATATCGGGCGCGAAGATGCCAAGGATGAATCCACCACCACCCCCGTCAATCAGGTGCAAGCGTTATGGATGCGCCAAAAGACCGACATTAGCGAAGAAGAATACGCCAATTTTTTCCGCCATGTAAGCTTCGGGTTTGATGATCCGCTTTGCACATCGCATTGGCGCGCTGAAGGGAAAATTGAATATACCGCGCTTTTGTTTATCCCGACCATGCGGCCGATGGATTTATATGATGCCTCGCGTAATCATGCAGTGAAGTTATACGTCAAGCGCGTCTTTATCACCGATGATTGCAAGGGGCTGATTTTCCCGTGGTTGCGGTTTTTGCGCGGGGTGATTGATAGCGAAGATTTACCGCTTAATATCAGCCGCGAATCGTTACAGCATAATCCGCTGATTGCCAGAATTAGCAATAATGTCGCGCGGCGCGTGCTGAATGATCTGGACAAGCTTTCGCGCAGTGATCCCGCCAAGTTTGATGCTTTTTGGGGGCAGTTTGGGCCTGTTTTAAAAGAAGGGCTTTATGATGCGTTTGAACATCGTGAACCGCTATTAAAAGTCACGCGCTTTTACTCAAGCCATGAAGATGGCGTTTTAACATCGCTTGAAGATTACGCATCACGCATGAAAGAAAAGCAGGATCGTATTTACTATATTAGCGGCGAAAATATCGACACGCTGAAAAACAGCCCGCAAATTGAAGGCCTCAAAGCGCGCGGCTATGAAGTGTTGTTCTTTACCGACACGATTGATGATTTCTGGCTTCAAACGGTTCTGGATTTTCAAGGTAAGCCTTTTCAGTCCGTCACCAAGGGCGATATTAATCTGGATGAAGACGAAGACAGCCAAGCCAAAGACGGTGACAAAGAAAAGCCCAAGAAAAAAGACAAAAAATATGATGAATCGCTTCATGCTTTGCGTGATGTGATCGCTGATATTTTGGGCGATGAGGTGGGGGATGTGAAGCTTTCCACGCGCCTTGTTGGCTCGCCTGTTTGTCTGGTTGCCGGCAAAGATGATGTGGATTTGAAAATGGAGCGTTATTTGCGCCTCAATCAGCAATATGAAAGCAAAGCCAAGCGGGTTTTGGAGATTAACCCCGACCATGGCTTAATCAAGCGCCTTGCCGCGCTTTCAAACGAACAAACCAAGCATATTTCAATGGATGATGCGGCCTATTTGCTGCTCGACCAAGCGCGCATTATTCAGGGCGAACCTGTGCCTGATCCCTCCTCTTTTGCGCGGCGCATGTCGCTTATGATGGAACATGGGCTGGCGGCCTAAGCTATTCAAACACCAATAAAAAAAGGCGCATACGATCTGATCGTAATGCGCCTTTTTTGTATCGACTATAATTTAAGCGGCTTTGGCCTGCTCAATCAAAGTTGAATACGCAATTTCGGGTCTTGGGCCCATATGAGAGATCACTTCAGCCGCGGCAAGCGCGCCGAGATGGCCTGAGGTTTTTAAATCCATCCCTTGGGTAAAGCCATACAGGAATCCGGCGGCATATTGATCGCCCGCTCCTGTCGTATCAACAACTGTGGTCGGCACAGCCGGCACTTCGATTACTTGATCTTTACTAACAATCACAGAGCCTTTGGCACTGCGGGTCAGCACTGCGATTTCGCATTTGTTTTTGACAATTGCTAGCGCTTCCTCAAATGTTTTCACCTGATAAAGCGATTTGATCTCATCTTCATTGGCAAATAAAATATCGACATGGTTTTCCACCAGATTGACAAAATCCTCGCGGTGACGATCAACGCAGAACGGGTCAGACAGGCTGAGCGAAACGCGGTGGCCGTTTTCATGGGCTGTTTCGGCAGCCACAATGAAAGCCTGTTTGGCTTGCTGCGGATCGAACAAATACCCTTCCAAATACGTCACCTTTGAAGAGGCGATCAAGTCACGGTCAATATCATCAGGGCCAAGCTCAACCGCCGCCCCCAAAAATGTATTCATTGTGCGCTCGCCATCAGGCGTCACCAAAATCAAACAGCGTGCGGTCGACGCGCCAACAATCAACGGCGTGGTATCAAAACGTACTTTTTGGGATTGCATTTCGTTGCGGAACACTTCGCCAAGCCTATCCTGCGCCACTTTTCCAATATAATTAGCGCGCCCGCCAAACGAGGCCAACCCCGCAATCGTGTTGCCTGCCGAGCCACCTGGCATTTCCACGCCGCCTTCCATATCACCATAAAGCGAGACAGCGCGCGCCTCATCAATCAGCATCATACCGCCTTTTTTCATGCCATGCGCTTTGTCTTGGCTTTTAATAAATTTTTCGGTTGTAGGCGCGAGAACATCAACAATCGCATTGCCGATGGCGGTCACGTCATAAAGAGGTGTCGTCATAAAAAAATCTCCGGGATTTAGCGGCTTTGCGTGTTCAAAGTGCCGCAGGTTACTATCCCGAAGATGATATAGAATTAAGGTGAATTATCAAGGAAATCTTGGCGTGAAGGCCATGGTATCCTTGATCTTTTATGCTTTAAGGGACGAGCTTTGAAAAATCCCGATTGACCGAGCGCGCGCCAATATGCGAAATGGTCGCCGCCGCCGCCGCCGCCTCTGCGCCAAGCCGCCCTGATTCCAGCGCGCTAAAGCCTTTGGCAAAGCCAAACAACACGCCGCCAGCAAATGAGTCGCCCGCCCCTGTTGTGTCTTCAATTTTTTCAACCTTGGCGGCAATAATGTCTGTATGGACGCCCTCTTGTACAATCAGCGCCCCTTTTGAGCCGCGCGTGACAACCAGCGTATCGCAAAGCGTTTTAGCCGCTTCAACCGCTTCGTTAAAATCATCTTTCATGGTCAAGGCTTTCAGCTCTTTTTCATTACCAAACAAAATATCGACATGCGATTTGGTGAGTTTGACAAAATCATCGCGGTGCGCATTGACGCATGAAACGCTTGAAAGGGTCAGCGCCACTTTTGTGTCATGCGTTTGCGCCATTTGCGCGGCGGTCATGAATGCCTCTTTGGCGGAGGGGCTATCAAAGAGGTAGCCTTCCAAGAAAATTGTTTTGGAGGCCGCAACCAGCGCTTCGTCAATATCTTCAGGGGCGAAATGCTCGTTCGCGCCAAGCTGGGTGGCCATTGTGCGCTCGCCATCGGACGTAATCATAACATGGCTACGTCCTGTTTGTGCGCTCATGGGGGCTGATGATGTTGTATACATTACGCCTTGCGCTTTTAAATCGTGGCGAAACACATCGCCCAAGCGATCATCACTCACTTTACCGATAAACGCGCCGCTGCCGCCGAACGACATAAAGGTTGAAAGCGTGTTGGCCGCCGAGCCGCCCGAAATCATCGTGCTTTGGCCTGTTTGGCGCAAAACTGTTGTGGCTTCATCAGGCCCGATCAAGGTCATATTGCCTTTTTCAATGCCTATTTTGGCAAGGCTTGCGACATTGTCTTCGGATTCGTAGGATAAAATATCAACAAGCGCATTACCGATTGATAGCAATTCATAAATTTTAGATGACATAGCTGGACTCCCCGCTTTTCGGATTTATATCTTTTTGTCGTACCCATTTTCATGTGATAAGAGATTACGGTAATACAAACAAACAGGACAATCAAGATTATGTCTAAAAAAGATAGTGCCACGCCAGACGATATGAAAAAATCCATCATTCAGGCCACCCTCGCAATTGCGGCAGAAAAAGACTGGAATCAGATTTCGATGCAGGAGATCGCAGACAAAAGCGGTTTAAGCCTGGCGCAAATCCACACACATTTTTTCGATCGTTTTGATATTCTGGTCGGCTTTGGTCGCATGATCGACCATACGGTTTTGCAAGATGCCGATCATAGCGACAGTGATGCGCCGCCGCGCGATGCGCTGTTTGATTTGTTAATGGATCGTTTTGAAGCGCTGAATGAATATCGCGATGGCGTGCTAGGAATTTTGCGCGGCTATCGCACAGACCCCAAATACGCGCTTTGCACATTGCCTTATTTGGGGCGCTCGATGGGCTGGATGCTGGAAAGCGCTATCATTCCGACCAATGGAATCAAAGGTTGTCTCAGAGTTGCAGGCTTAAAGGCGGTTTATTTAGCTACAATTCGAATCTGGATAAAAGATGACAGCCCTGATATGGCCAAAACGATGGCTGCGCTGGATAAAAATCTCGAACGTGCGGAACTGTTTGCCAATTCACTTGGGAAATAACGAAGTGGAAAATAACGAGGGGAAAATAAATCAGGCGGACAATAGCTTAGGCCACCGCATACTGGAACACATGGTTTTCATGCCATAGCGCGGTAAGAACATTCCCCATATATTCAATATCTTCGGTGGCGTGCGCCGCCGTTGCGGTCAAGCGCAAGCGCTCCGTGCCGCGCGGCACAGTGGGGTAATTGATCGGCTGGACGTAGATATCATATTTATTCAGCAGCATATCCGTCACCAGCTTACAACAATTCGGCTCGCCAACCACAAGCGGCACAATATGGCTCTCCCCTTGCATAAAGGGCATGTTTTCGCGCGCGAGCATCTCTTTTAAAATTTTCACATTACGGCGCTGGCGCATGCGCTCGATATCAGATGTTTTTAAATGCTCCACACTCGCCTTCGCCCCTGCCAAAAGCGCAGGCGGCAAAGCGGTTGTAAAAATAAAGCCCGATGCAAACGAGCGAATCGCATCCACTGTCTCGCGTCGCCCTGCAATATAGCCGCCCATAAGGCCATAAGCCTTGCCGAACGTGCCTTCGATCATGTCAATGCGGTCCATCAAGCCGCGCTCCTCGGCTATGCCGCCGCCATGCTTGCCATACATGCCGACAGCGTGCACTTCGTCTAAATAAGTGAATGCATTATATTTCTCGGCGATTTCAACGATCTCTTCAATCGGGCTGATATCCCCTTCCATCGAATACACAGATTCAAAGGCGATGATTTTGGGCGCGTTCGGGTCAGATTGTTTTATCAGGCTTTCCAGATGCTGCGCATCATTATGGCGATAAATTTGTTTTTGCGCGCCGCGCATACCGTGGATCATCGAAGCGTGGTTGAGTTCGTCTGAAAAAACGATGCAGTTCGGCAATAATTTCACCAAAGCGCTTAAAGCGCCCTCGTTTGCGACATAGCCCGAGGAAAACACCAGCGCCGATTCCTTGTTGTGCAAATCAGCCATACAGGCTTCAAGTTCAATATGATAGCGCGTTGTGCCTGAAATATTGCGCGTGCCGCCTGCGCCTGCGCCGCTTGTCATGAGCGCTTCGCTCATCGCGTTCAAAACGCTCTTATTTTGCCCCATACCAAGGTAGTCATTACTGCACCATACCGTCACCTCGCGCGGGGCGGCGCCTTCAGTATAATATAAAGCTTTGGGGAATCGGCCGACTATGCGCTCAAGCGTGGCAAAGCTGCGATAGCGCCCTTCTTGTTTTAATCCTTGTAAACAAGTGCTGAAATGCTTGTTATAATCCATGCTTCGCTTTCCAAAAATCTATTCTCTATCTGATATTATAATAACGCGATCATATTTCAATGTTATTTGACCTAAATCAAACATCTTTCGTTTTTTAACAGATTTTGTGCCTTAAAATATTAAAAACGCGGGCGCAGATGATGCTGTCCATGGCTCTGTTTTTCGTTTAAAATAATGTCATGATTATTGTTTTCGGTTCAATCAACACAGATATGATTATGCGCGTGCCGCACTTGCCCAAACCGGGCGAGACGGTTTTAAGCCGCAGCTATGATGTCGGCTCGGGCGGCAAAGGCGCAAACCAAGCGGTGGCGGCCGCGCGCATGGGTTCAAAAGTTGCTATGATTGGTTGTGTCGGCGATGATGGACCGGCAGTGCGTTTGGTTGGAAAGTTAAAGCGCGAAGGGGTTATGACCTCAGGCGTGTCCGAATCTGAGACGCATCTAACAGGCACAGCCGTGGTTGTCACCGACCCAAGCGGCGAAAACCAGATTACAGTGGCAAGCGGCGCAAACCAAGATGCGCACCAAGACCAAGTTCCGGATGAAATTTTAAAACCCGGCAATATCGTTTTGATGCAGATGGAATTGTCCACGCCCGAAACCGAAACCTTGATTGCGCGCGCCCACGAGCTTGGCGCAAAGACCATTATGAATTTAGCGCCTGCGATTAAAATTTCGCATAGCGCCCTTAAAAAACTGGATTACCTTGTGCTAAACGCGCTTGAAGCGAGCCAAATGGCTGAGCAACTTGGTTTAAAGGGCGATAGCGATGCGATGAAACTCGCCCAAGCCCTCGCGCAATTCGGCAATTTAACCTGCATCATCACCCAAGGCGAACACGGCTCATTGGCTGTGACGGACAAAAATGTTCAATATCGCGTTCCTGCGCTCAAGCTTGATGATCTCATTGACCATACAGGCGCAGGAGATGCCTATTGCGGCACGCTGGCCGCTTGTCTTCATAATGTAATGGGGCTTCAAAAAGCGATGAAATACGCTTCGGTCGCTGGCTCGCTCGCATGCCGCAAGCAAGGCGCGCAAAATTCTTACGCCTATCTCAGTGAAATAGAAGATCATTTGGCTTTGCTTGATGATTGATAATTATTTTTAGAAAGTAGTTACGGCGCTCAATTAAGCGCCACGCAGGCTGCATGTTGAAGGGCGTTCAAACGCCACGCAGGCTTCGCGGAACGATCCGCGCCGTGCCTTGCACGGTTGGGGTCGTAAGTCAGCCAATCTAAATATTAGGCGCGAATGTTCACATTGCCACCACGCGAAGTGGAGGCAGGGACGCTGTCGGCGGCTGTTTGCAGGATATTTGCGATAGCTTTGTCAGCATCTGCCGCCTGCTTAATCACAGACAAGGCAACATTTTGCTGGTTTAATGCCATTTGTGCCGCTATTCCTGGCGGGATTGATGTCATATCAGGAACTCCTTTCCTATTTACTCTTTCATCTTAACAAATAATTTTTAAAAAAGTATTTAAAAATCACAAATATTAAAAATCTATCCGAGAACTTCAATTTCATGTTTTGTGTAATAACGCTGGCACGCTTTGTACAATTCATCAGCTAGCGCGCGCCCTTCGTGACCACCAGAGCCGCTCAGGCGGTTTTTAATGATAACGTTCAGCGCATCATAATTGGCATCCATAATCTCAAACACATCTTCATTGAGCGATGGGATATTCTCCAAAAAATTCAACATAATACCCGCTATTTCAGACATAAGCATGTAGCGGAACATGCCGCCATTGGCTTTTAGCTCCATAATGATACGGATAACCACCTCAATCGCAACTTTGTCGTCTTGCTTGCCCGCGCGCGCTTTTTTTATGGCCGCGCCTAACTTTACAGCAATTTTTTCTGCATAAGGGATGAAGTCAGCTTTGTTTGTCTGGATATAGTCTTCGGCTTTGGCGATTCGCTCAGGGTCAATACCGCCATAACCGACTTTTTGTCTTAAAACATTCGGCGGGTCATGGAACTTTGCTTTTGATAATTTTTTCATACCGCTCATGTCGCCTTCTTATCGCGTGCTTTGTCTTTCAGCTCTTTTAACAGCGTGGCGGCTTTGTCGTTTTCCATGTCGCGGATGGCGGCGAACTCGTCTTCATCGCGGCGGAACGGCCCTTGATATTTAGCGCCTTTTTTGCGGCGGCGGTCAGGGCCAAAAAACTCTTCGGCTTCAACAAAACGGCGCGGTTTTTCGATCAATATTTCGATTCGTTTATACAAATCAATCGCGCGAAACGGCTTGACCAAAAACTCGGTAATGCCGACATCGCGCGCTTGCTCGACCCTTATTTTGTGACTAAAGCCCGACATCATAATAATCGGGATAAAACGATTGGGCGAGTTCACTTCATTACGAATGCGGCGCGTCAGTTCAACGCCGTCATAAGGGCCTATCTGCCAGTCTGTCACGATTAAATCGTAATTATTGTCAATAAACATCTCCAAAGCGCGATCAGCAGAGGTGGCTTTATCAATGTTGCGAAACCCAAAAAATTCGAGCAACGAAGCGGTCAATGTCAGCATTGGTGGCATGTCGTCAACGATAAGAATTTTGGTATTTTCAAACTGATAGGTCATTTATTTCAATAGTTATTTTTTCATTATGGTTTAGAATTTCACGAATATCGTTTGATCTCAACAAGTTTGTTCTTTTTATGCCCGCGAAGCCATGCCATAATTTAGCCATGAAAAAGAATAAAGTAGAGACATTTAAAGGCACTGGCGGCCAGATTCTAATCCGCCAGTTAAAAACATTCGGCATACAGCGCGTTTCCTCCGTTGCCGGCGAAAGCTATCTCGCCGCGCTTGATGCGCTTGTGGACGAGCCAGAGATTGACATCATCACATGTCGCCAAGAGGGCGGCGCGGCATTTATGGCCGAAAGCTGGGGTAAATTAGACAATCAAACGCCCGGCATCTGTTTTGTCACGCGCGGCCCCGGCGTTACAAACGCCGCCATCGGTGTTCACACGGCTATGCAGGATTCAACGCCATTAATTGTGTTTATGGGACAAGTTGGGCGCGGCGAGAAAAACCGTGAGGCCTTTCAAGAAATCAATGTGCCGCAAGTTTTTGGCGGGCTTGCCAAATGGGCGACCGAGATCACAGACCCCGCGCGCATTCCCGAAATCATCACCCGCGCGTTTCATTGCACCGTTTCTGGCCGCCCGGGGCCTGTTGTGATCGGCCTGCCCGAAGATATGCTAACCGAGATTGCGGACGTAACGATTGCACAGCCGCTAAACACACAAGCAGTAGGGCTTTCATCGGCGCAAATCAACCAGATCAAAGACGCTTTAGCGCAAGCTTCCAAGCCTGTTTTGCTTTTAGGCGGCAGCGGCTGGAGCGATCAGGGCTGTAAAGATATCGCCACCTTTGCCAGCGCAGCGCATCTGCCCGTGATCGCCTCGTTTCGTCGTCATGATCTGTTCCACCATAAAGACGGTAACTATGTCGGCGAACTTGGCACAGGGCCAAACCCAGCGCTCATTCAATCATTGCAAGAGAGCGATTTATGGATTGTGATGGGCGCGCGGCTAAACGAGATAGCGACACAAGGCTACACTCTGCCAAGCGCGCCAAATCCGCGCCAAAAGATCATCCATATTCATCAAAGCGCGGATGAGACCAACAAAGTCTATCAAACCGCGCAGGGCTTTACAGCCGACCTCAACAACAGCGCCGCCGCCCTTGCCGCCGCCACTTCGCAGTTTGACGGGCGCGGCTGGGAAGGTTGGAAACGCTCTTTGCGCGAGAAGTACGAGCAATGGACAGAGATTGACACCGCCAGCCTGCCAACATGGAACGGCGCCGACATGACCGCGATTTTTGCCCATCTGCGCGATGTTCTGCCCGCTGATTCGATTATCACAACGGACGCTGGCAATTTCAGCGGCTGGGCGCAGCGCTATTTGCGCTATGGCCGCCCTGCCCGCCTGCTTGCGCCAATTAGCGGGGCGATGGGTTATAGCGTTCCGGCAGCCATCGGCGCGGCGATTGCGCATCCTCAGCGCTTAACGCTTGGCATTTGCGGGGATGGCGGGTTTATGATGAACGGGCAAGAGCTGGCCAGCGCGATGCACCACAAGGCCAAGCCGATCATCATGATTTGTAACAATAATATGTACGGCACGATCCGCATGCATCAAGAGCGCGACTACCCCGGGCGAATCAGCGCCACAGCGCTCACAAACCCTGACTTTGTCGCTTTGGCCAAAAGCTATGGTGCGTTTGGTGCGCTCGTGAAGAACGCCGACGATTTTCCCGCCATATGGAAGCAAGCACAAAATAGTGGTAGGGCGGCGGTTATTGAAGTGCAGATGGATGCGCGCCAGACGACAACGCAATCGAAGCCATAAGGTGCGAAGCCATAAGGCGCGAAACCATAACGGCCTTATTTCAGATTAAATGTCGCCACGACTTGAAAGCGGCTATCCGCCCCTACATCACCCGCATCACTTTGCGCACTGAAAGGCAGGCTCACTTTTTGCGCCTCATGGGCAGGGCGATTGCCATTATAGTAACTACGAATAAGGTGAAATTTATCAACCCGCCATGTCGGCATGTCTTGCGCCTCAACGCGTCTCATCCAGTCTTCAATTTTAGCTTCATCCGCGCGCGCATCATTGTTAAACGGCAGTTTTAGGCAGGTCATATGCGGCCTTAGTTCCGCGCGCCCGACAGGGTAGCCGACAGGACGTAGCGACATATGAATGCGCTGATGTAGCTTTTGGATGGCGCGTGAACTAATGCCGCTTGGGCGAAGCCAGGCGATATTGCCCAAAACATTTTGGCGCGGCATGCGTTCAAACATATCAGCGTCGCTTATCTTGACATCAAAGCTTTCAAAATCAACGCGCCCCAGCCGCTCTACTAAATCCCGCAAAGAGCGTTTGCGCGGCACTTGAAGCTCGTTCATCGTGAAATGATAATTCGTTGGCGCAATCACCTCGCACGAAGGCGGCGGCGGTGAAACAGCGTGACCGAACGCCTCACGCAAAGGTGCGGGCGGTATCAACATGGTGAAATAGGTGTCTTGATTTTTTTTACGCTTCACAAAGGCTCCTCTTGCCATAATTTTATAACATAATAAAGCCTTCCTTTTCAAGCTTTTGATTCACGCTTATGCGCCAGCAAAGCGATTCATCGCTTTGGCCATTTTTTCATCCAAAGCCGAAAGCCCGCCAACATCATGCGTGTTCAGCACAACATCAACGCGGTTATAAACATTAAACCATTCGGGATGATGATTGATTTTCTCCGCATAAAGCGCGCAGCGGCTCATAAACGCCCAAGCCTCGCTAAAATTCTTGAATTTGAATGACTTATGGATGGCGTCTTTGTCGCTCTGCTTTTCCCAACCATCCAGCGCGGCAACAAGATTGTTGATCTCTTCGCTTGTCAGCTTTTCTGCCATTGTTCTTTCCTCTATTTAAAAATATAATTTAAATGACTCGTTTTATATAATTGTTTTCACATGTTTTGTTCACAGGATCAAGGCCATGACAATGCAACAAATAATTATGAATTATTCTGTTCCCCCCAATGCGGAGGAGCTGGAAGTGATCGCGCAAAGCGCGCTTGATAATTTGCCGGAGGAATTAGCGGAATTTTGTGAAGCGCTATTGATCGAGATCGAAGAAATCCCCGATGAAGCCTTGGAGCAGGAATTTGATCTGGACGATCCGTTTGACATGCTCGCCCTTTTTCGCCGTAGCGGTCAAATTTCACCCGGCGTTGAAAAGAAAGTCGCCAATGATGACGACACGCTCGTTTTGTTTCGCCGCCCTATTTTGGATATCTGGTGTGAAACATGTGAAGATATCAACATGCTGGTGCGCCAAACTGTGATTGAAGAGCTGGGGCAGGTTTATGATTTTGCCGATGATGAAATTGACGAGATGATTCAGCGCCATAATCAGAGTTTTTTATAAATAGCCGCCCTCTTTTAAGCGCTTGGCGAAGGCTTTGAGCGTTTCATCACGATCACAAACAAACCGTATTTCCGCCACCCCGCCTTTTAGGCGATCTTCAATGCCTTGGATGGCTAAACGCGCCGCGCGGGCGGCGGGATATTGGCGGTGACCTGTGCCGAGGGCTGGATACGCAATGCGCTTTAAGCCCATGCGCTGCGCCGCCATGAGGCTGTGGCGATAGGCGCGCAGTAAATGCACCTCGTCCCCGCCGACTGTATCAAGGCGCGAAGGCATGATGCACACAATTAAATGGGGACATGGCAAGCCAAAGCCGGGCAAGACAAATGCATCGCCTTTTTGCGGCTTGTAGATATTATCCAAAATGAAATCATCCAGATCATGCCCCGCCGCCGCCAAAATCGCGCTGTTCAATCCGCCTTCCATCGATAAATCCGAAGGAATAATAGTCACGATTGCGTCTATATTATGTTGACGCGTGATATCGCCGCGCCCCAAACGAAAAATTGGGCGCGCTGCTGTGGACGGATTGGATATCGGCTTCTTTTGCATTGGACTTGGTGAACCGCTTTGGTAAGACATAATTATGATTATACGCGCTTTTAAAGGATTTTTCCTTCTTTCTTTGTCTCTGACGCTGATTCTTTTATCGGCGTCAGGCTATTCACAGACAAATCAGGCACAAACAGATCAGGCGCAAAATTTTGGCGTACAAAACTTCGGTTTGGCCATGCATGGCGCGCCGCTCCATAATAAAGGCGACATCGCGCTCGGCTATGTGAATGCGGACGCGCCAAAGGGCGGCACTTTAAAACAAGCCGCCATCGGCACATTTGACAGCCTCAACCCTTACGCCATTAAAGGCAAAGCCGCCCAAGGACTTCACCTTGTCTATGATCGTTTGATGCAGCGCGCATGGGATGAGCCTTTTACGCTTTACCCTTTGATCGCGCAATCTTACGACATCCCAGATGATCGCTCTTCGATCACTTTTACTCTCAACCCAGAGGCGCGCTTTCATGACGGTACGCCCATCACCACAGACGATGTGCTCTTTTCGTTTGAGACATTGCGCGAATATGGTCGCCCGAATATGCGCCGCATTTATGATTTGGTTGCCTCTACAGACAAAATCGACACGAACCGTATAGCATTTATCCTCGGCAATGGCTTTGACCGCGAGACCGTAATGATCATTGCCATGATGCCTGTTCTTTCAAAAGCATGGTGGGAAGGGCGCACTTTTGATTCCGCCATTCTTGAAACACCGCTTGGCAATGGCGCTTACAAAATCGAAGATATTGATGCCGGTCGCCGCATCGTTTATAGCCGCCTACCCGATTACTGGGCAAAAGATTTAATGATTAATCGCGGCCAGCATAATTTTGACACCATTATTTATGATTATTACCGCGATGACACCGTCGCACTTGAGGCGTTTCAATCGGGTGATTTAAATTTTCGGCGTGAGGGCAATGCGGGCAACTGGAACCGTGCTTATGATGAGGCGCTGATGGAACGCTCTGGCCTTATTAAGCTTGAAAGCCCCCATGCACGCCCCGAGAGCGTGCGCGCGCTCATCTTTAACACGCGCCGCGCCCCTTTTGATGATATTAAAGTGCGTGAAGCGCTCAATCAGGTGCTTGATTTTAAATGGATCAATGAAAATTTATATCATGGGCAATATAAACGCGTGGATAGCTACTATCCAAATTCCGCGCTCAGCGCGCCGCTTGAGCCGACAGAAGCAGAACTTGCATTGCTTGCGCCATTTACCGACAGCTTACCGCCGCGCATTTTCGGCGCGAAATGGACACCGCCTTATTACAATGACAATAACGCGCGCCGCGCCGGCTTGCGCAAAGCCGACGCGCTGTTAAAAGAAGCGGGCTGGCTTATTGAAGACGGCTTACGCAAAAAAGATGGTGAAGCTTTTGCGTTTGAAATTTTGCTTGGCGCGCCGGAGGATGAGAAACTGGCGCTGTCATTTGTCAGCGCTCTCAAACGGCTCGGTATCGAAGCCAATATCCGCGTGCTGGACAGCGCCGCTTTTCGCGGGCGCTTGAACGAATATGATTACGACATGGTCGCTTATCGCTGGCAAAACAGCCTTTCGCCGGGAACCGAGCAAATGCTGTATTGGAGCTGCGAATCCGCCCAAATGCCCGCGCGCTGGAACTTTGCAGGCGTTTGCGAGCCTGCCATTGATGCGCTGGCAGGCGGTATTGCCAATGCGCAGGATTATGAGGCGTTAAAAGCCCACGCCCACGCGATTGACCGTATTATGATGCACGGTCATTACATGATCCCGCTTTATTACGCGGGCGTAGATTATATTGCCCATCATAAAACCCTGCAAAGCCCGCCCAATACGCCGATTTATGGCGCCGTTATCGAAAGTTGGTGGGTACAAAATGAAGAAAACGACGTACAAGAGTGAAAACGCCATTGAGCGGACGGGCATGAGTTGTTATTCTATTTTTGAATTTAAAAATGGAATCTAAAATGTTAAATCGCAAATCTTTTAAAGTTACATGCTTATCTGTCCTTGCAACAACGATGCTGGCAGGGTGTGGCATGCACGCCGTCAACACGCACGATCTAGAGACAGAGAGCCATTTTTGGCAACGCGCAAATGCAAGTGATGCGATTTATCAGCGCGGCCCGAAAGCGCAGCAAATGTTACATCGTGATATTTCACGCTGTGTCACAGAACTACGCGAGCTGGAAAACCTTGGAAGCATTCGTTATAACACACCCGGTAACACAAACCGTGACGGCAGCATCCCGAACCCCAACTCACCGCAAGGCCAACTTGCACAGTGGGACACGCCTTCTCGCGATGGTTTTTTACATTATGAACATATGCCCTATCATGACTTTGAAACATGCATGACATATCGTGGCTGGGAACGCCTTGACCATGTGCCTTATGATGTTGCCAAAGAATCGCGCGAAGTCTATATCGACACGATTTTGGGGCAAGAGTATAGAACCAAAACAGGACAACGCATTGAGACGCCTAAACAGGCTTCAACAGGCGATTCAAATTTCAATGATTTAAACGACTAATCTGTTTTGAGGCGCTTTAACAAACGATCAGCCGTTTCATAAACTGTTTCGACGCTCACGCTTGTCATGAGTGAGTGATCGAGCGTTTTTGCGTTATAGCCTTCAAAATCAATCAATTCATCAAAGCTTTGCTCTGTGCGCGCGAACGCCGTGTGATCGCCCCATGGGCGATATAAATGCGGATAGCTTGGCCCAAACACGCCGATTGTCGGCACGCCTGTTGCCGCTGCGCAGTGCATAAGGCCTGAATCATTACCGAGATAGAAATCACAGCGCGCCAAACATGCCGCCGCCACTCCCGGGTCAGTTTTTGCGATCAGATCAATGCGTTTTGTCTCGGGGATGGATTGCAATAGCTTGATCGCATTTTCTTCTTCACCCGGCGCGGCAAAGACAGCGACGCGCGCACCATGCATAGGCGCGCCTTTGGCCGTCATTTTTTGCACAACCTCAATAAAATTTTCGACAGGCCATGTCTTGCCGATCCAGTTCGCTGTCGGCCCGACGCCCAAAACAGGCGCGCCGCTTGGGATAAAGATTGCGGCTTTTTGCGCTTGATCTGCGGTGAACCACAAATGCGGCGCAGGCGGTGCCTCAAAGATTTTGAGCACAGCGGCATTTTGCTCAACTTTATGCAGGCTTTTGTCGATATGAGGGCCAAAAATATAGCGTTTTTTTGCGAAGACAAGCCGCGAAACCGCGCTGTTGCGCAAATCCACCACGATGTCCCATTGCGTTCCCACTATTTTTTTCCAAAGCTTAAGCCAGTGTTTGTGGTGTTTTTCTTTTTTAACGGGATAAATATTTTTTAAATTCGGCACGCCTTCGAATAAAGACGCGCAAAGCGGCCCGCAGGCAATTGTGAAAAATGCTGATGGGTATTCATCATGCAAATATTTTAGCAAGCCGGTTGATAAAACGGCATCGCCAATTCGGCTGGATGTGATAAAAAGGATATTCATAAACAAAAATGTAACGAAGATGACCGCACAAGAAAAGCCATACTTTATCCCCCTCCCTGATCGCGGGCTGATTAAAATCGGCGGCGCGGATCGTTTTGATTTTCTGCAAGCCTTAATCAGCAACGATTTGGCGCTGTTAAAGACTCAAAACATGATCTATGCGTGCCTTTTAACGCCGCAGGGTAAATTTTTGCATGATTTTTTTGTCAGTGAACATGATGAAGAAATATGGCTTGAATGCGACGGCGGCGCACGAACGCAGGATTTATATATGCGGCTTTTAATGTATAAATTACGCTCTAAAATCACGATTGAGGCCGATGACGATCATGCGGTTTATGCTGTGTTCAATACAGACGCGCATGGTTTCAAAGATCCGCGCCATCATGATATGGGCTACCGCGCTTACGTCGCTCCTGCTGACCTCGCGAAAGCAGACTTTGATGTGTGGGACACACGCCGCATTATGCTGGGCATAGCCGATGGAAGCCGCGATATGATCGTGGAGAAATCAACTCTGCTTGATTACAATATCGACCAGTTTAACGGCGTTTGTTACAAAAAAGGCTGTTATGTCGGCCAAGAACTAACGGCTCGCATGCATTATCGCGGCCTCGCCAAAAAATCTCTTTATGTTGTACGCGGCGATAATTTGCCTGATACTGGCGCAGATATTATGAACGGCGAAGCGCTGATCGGCGAAATGCGCTCACGCTGCGGGACGATCGGGCTGGCCTTGCTGAAGATCAAATCGCTCGAAACGGCCGATTTAACAAGCCTTGGCTTTGAGATTACAGCCGCTCCTTAAGCTTGTATTATGTACAATAAAAATAATTAAAACCTGCAACAAGCTTAACATTACCTAAGCGACGTTTTGCACCTATAACTTGACGAAATGCTGTGACTGATTTACTTTTTCATAAATAAAAAAATAAATAAAGCAGGGCTCAAATGTACCAAGACATCAAAAACTATGTGATGGCTGCTGATAATGCCGATCAAGCGGCGTTTCGATTGACATATGCTTTTAACGCGCGCGCCACAGCCGATATCAAACAAAACCAGATACAAGGCGTGATAGCGGGCGTGGCCGCGGCGTCTTTGTTGTTTGTTCCCGGCATGCAAATCGCTATGCTTCCGGCGGTGATTGCGATAGGCGGTTATTTTATCGACAGATTCCGCCGGCAAAATATGGCACTGAAAGACACTTTTGATGACATTTTAAAAGTGGCTGAGACTGATGCTGATTTTAAGCATCATATGCGCCCTCTTACCGCTGTTTTTGAGGATGTTCATGATTGGGGGCAAAAAGACATTGCGCGTTTGAAAGAATTTCATTTCAAATCTGTTCAGGGCATCGCAGCCACGCTGGTCACGCCGCTGCTCTATCTTCCCGCGTTGCCGCTTGTTCCGATGATCTTCCTTGGTAATATTGACGTGACGGCCAGCAAGGCGATTGCGGATAAAAGCGAGGATATCGGCGTTAGCCTTCACAATAAATATCCTGACCTTAAAGTTTAGAGGCTGATTTTTTTTGGTATTTCTTGACGAAAAGCTCCCGCTCATCTACATATTCTGTAAATAAGCACACGCAAAAGGCACGGAAGATATGAATAACGAAATCAAAGACTATGTGATGAACGCTGAAAATGCGGAGCAAGGTGCGTTTCGTTTGACATACGCGTTCAACGAGCTTGTAAAAACCAACATGAAGCGCGACCAAATCGAATCTTTGACCGCGATGGGCGCTGTAACTTTGATGTTGTTTACACCCGGCTTTCAAATCGCTGTTTTGCCTGCGGTTATTGCCGCAACAGCCTATTTTATGGACAAGCACCGCAAACAAAATGTTTCGATGAAAGAAACATTTGATTCTGTTTCACAGGCCGCTGATTCTGAATTCAGACACCATGTGCGCCCCCTTGCCGATGCCTTGAAAGACGTTGAAAACTGGGGGCCTAAAGATATAGAACGCTTAAAAGAGTTTCACTTTTCTCTCGGCGGCGGCGCGGCGACTGTTGCGGCAGCTCTGTTCTTTTTGCCGCTTCTGCCGCTTCTTCCAGCCATGGTCGTGCGTTATCATGATGCGATAGCAACAAAAGCCGTTGAGATCAGCACCGAAAAAATTGGCAATGATCTTCACCGCAAATATCCTGATTTAGAGCTTTAAAAAAGTAAACTTTAAACCGCGCTGGTTTTTATGTAGCTCATAATGGTTAGATAAATCAGCAATGCTAATATCAAGATCGTCGCAAAAATCACATCTTTGCGACTGAAAAAGCGATACATATCGAAGCGCTTTCCTGAATCATCTTTATTATCGATCGGTGTCTTTTTCTTCTCGCTCATTTTAAGCTGCCTTTTTTAGAATTTTTTTTTGCGTCTTGGCATGTCGAATAGTGGCTTGTGCCGCGGCCAAACGCGCAATCGGCACGCGGTATGGTGAGCAGGAAACGTAATCAAGCCCAACAGAATCACAAAACGCGACCGATGAGGGGTCGCCGCCATGCTCGCCGCAAATACCGAGTTTGAGATCAGGTTTTACACTGCGCCCATCGCTTGAGGCCATTTTAACAAGTTTGCCGACACCGCTTTGATCGAGCCGCACAAACGGGTCATGCTCTAAAATACCGTGATCGATATAATCAGGCATAAATTTGCCCGCATCATCGCGGCTAATGCCAAAAGCGGTTTGGGTCAGATCATTTGTGCCGAAGCTGAAAAAGTCAGCAAAAGGCGCGATTTCATCGGCGATTAGTGCCGCGCGCGGCAATTCGATCATCGTGCCAATTTGATATGCGGTTGTTTTGCCTGTTTCCTCAAACACAGTTTTGCCTGTTTCCTCCACCAATGTTCGCAAAATCGAAAGCTCTTTGGGGGTTGAGATCAGCGGGATCATAATTTCAGGCACAGCGCCTGTTTGAATGGCGGCTTCAAACACTGCGCGCGCCTGCATTTCGTAAATTTCAGGGAAGGTAATTCCGAGGCGACAGCCGCGATGGCCCAGCATCGGGTTTGATTCTTCAAGCTCATCAAGCCGCGCCTTTACCGCGCCAATTTCAAAGCCTGCGCTGGCGGCAAAGTTTTTAATATCGGCCTCATCATGCGGCATAAATTCGTGCAAAGGCGGGTCTAGCAAGCGGATGGTGACGGGCAAGCCGTCCATAATTTCAAATAGCGCAATGAAATCATCCCGTTGCGCGCTTAATAATTTAGAAATCGCATCACGGCGATAATGCGCGCTTGAAGCAAAAATCATCTCGCGGACATTTTGAATGCGCGCGGGGTCAAAAAACATATGTTCAGTGCGACATAGCCCGATGCCTTCGGCGCCAAATTCCAGCGCTGTTTTGGCATCAAGCGGGGTTTCAGCGTTGGCGCGCACTTTCATGCGCCGCGTTTCATCCGCCCAGCCCATGACAATGTTAAAATCACCCGATAATTCAGCCTGCACCGTCGGCACGCGGCCATTCATAAGCTCGCCGGTTGAGCCATCAATTGTAATGATATCGCCTGCTTTTAACACAGTGTCCTTAATCGTCATGGTTTGCTCTTCATATGAGATCAAAAGCGCGCCTGCGCCCGCCACACAGCTTTTTCCCATGCCGCGCGCCACAACAGCGGCGTGGCTTGTCATGCCGCCGCGCGAGGTCAAAATGCCGTTGGCGGCGTGCATGCCGTGTATGTCTTCGGGGCTGGTTTCGCGGCGTACCAAAATAACGTCGATCCCCTCGCCTGCCATGGTTTCGGCTTCGTCGGCGCTGAAAACGATTTTGCCGCTTGCCGCGCCTGGTGATGCCGGAAGGCCTTTGGTAAGAACTGTTTTATGCGCCATCGGGTCAAGCGTGGGGTGTAAAAGCTGATCAAGCGCGTGTGGGTCAACGCGCAATAAGGCTTCATTTTTAGTGATTAAGCCTTCATCGACCATATCAACCGCAATTTTCAGCGCGGCCGCCGTTGTACGTTTGCCACCGCGCGTTTGCAGCATGAATAATTTGTCTTTTTGAACTGTAAACTCAATATCCTGCATATCTTTATAATGAATCTCCAACGTTTGACGCACATCACAAAGCTGTTGAAACACAATCGGCATCACCTCTTCCATAGCGGGCGCTGTGCTGCCTTCTTTTTCTTTACCTTGAATTGTTAAGGATTGCGGCGTGCGAATGCCGGCAACAACATCTTCGCCCTGCGCATTCACAAGATATTCGCCGTAAAAGAAATTCTCGCCCGTTGAGGGGTCACGCGTGAACGCAACGCCTGTGGCGCAGTCTTGGCCCATATTGCCAAACACCATGGTTTGCACGTTCACAGCCGTACCCCAATTTTCCGGGATATCGTGAATTTTGCGGTAGACCGCCGCGCGCGGCACCATCCACGATTGGAACACAGCGCTGACAGCGCCCCATAATTGCTCATTCGGGTCATCAGGGAACGGTTTTTTGGTTTCGCGCAGCACCAGCGCTTTGAATTCTGCCACAATTTGTTGCCAGCCTTCGGCGCTGACGTCTGTGTCTTGGCTGATATCTTCATCGCGCTTGTGGCTGTCTAAAATGTCTTCAAAATCGTGGTGCGCAACGCCCAGCACAACATCGCCATACATCATAATAAAGCGGCGGTAGCTATCCCATGCAAAGCGCTCATCGCCTGATTGTTTGGCAAGGCCTTTGACGGTGTCATCGTTCAAGCCCAAATTCAAAACCGTATCCATCATGCCCGGCATTGAAACGCGCGCGCCACTTCTGACAGACACCAAAAGCGGATTTTCCGCATCACCAAAGCCTGCGCCCATGTCTTTTTCAAGGCGCTTTAAAGACGCGCTCATCTGGTCTTTCAGCGCGGCAGGATATTGGCGGTCATGGCCATAAAAATAAGTGCACACTTCGGTGGTGATGGTGAAGCCCGGAGGCACAGGCAGGCCGATGGAGGCCATCTCGGCAAGGTTTGCGCCCTTACCGCCGAGTAATTCGCGCATATCGGCGCGGCCTTCTGTTTTGCCAGCGCCAAAATTATAAACCCATTGTTCAGACATCGTACGATCTCCTTATTGATCCTTGCCACTATCATTTCACAAATTCAGCCTAAAGCCAGTCCGGCGCAAAATCTATATGCAGGTGTATAAATAGTCGCTTTTCTCCACGGACTATTGAAAATTATTTCATATTATGTATAATGATGTTTATGTGTTCCTCTAACAAAAGATATATTGATGCGATCAACATACCCACATCTGGACGAAGACACGCAAACCGAGCATATCGCAGCGGTTGTTATTATGCATAGCGCCTTTGAAGAGGCCGCCAAAATGGTTGATACGCGCTTCCCGGGCATCGATGCGGATTGCCGTACAGATCTTATTCGCGAAACAGGGCATGAATTAATCGAAACCGCCGCCTTGGCGATGGAGTATGACGAGACTATTGATAATGTCAGTGAAGGGCTGGTTGCGAAAATGCTGCTCTCTGCCTGCAATTTGGACATGTAATCTGGATATACAATTTGGCCTAGCTGAGCGCCTTGCCCATCATCAAAAAAAGCTGATCATCCACAATATATGAGCGTCCCCGATCAACCGGCGTGCGATCATATGTGATGCCGTTACCATCAGGCATGTAGCCAAGCTTGGCATATAACATTTGCGCTGGCCCAAAGCCGTTATGAAGCGCGACGCTAATACCGACATATTCAGCGTTTTTTTGGCGCGCTTCCTTTTCACAATGATCGATCAACAAGCTTGCAAAGCCTTTGCGGCGATGAGGCGTGATGATTTTTACATCCTGAATTTCAGGAATCTTCAATTTTTGATAAAACGCATAGCGCGGCTTCCAGTTTAAAATCGCCGTGCCGACAGCTTGGTTTTGCGCGCTATCATAAATCGCAAAAATATCGCGTTCCCCTTTTGATTGCGCCAAAAGCGAGCGGTCAATATCATCCAGCGATAAAGCCTGCCCCGCCGCTTTATCTATGGCGGCGATGAGGTCACGATCATCTGTTTTTTCAATTTCAAATTTCATTTTATGCTCAATTTTAAGAAAACACGATTTTGTTTTGTTGTTAATTTGAAGTGAAACTATCTCAATTTTCATTCAAGCTATTGATATAAATAATCATTTTGAAAGGATTTTGCACGTAAAATAAGATAAGAAAAAAAAGCGTGCTATAAGCGCTTGATCATATGTGTGCGGAAGAACTTTGAAACAAAGGATAACGGGCGCACACATGTTTTTGAATATGACAGATACTAGCCAATTGGCCGTCTATGTTCTCATCGGCGCGCTTTTGTTTGTGGCCTGCGTCATGAGTTATCGCCAATGGGGCGGCACAGCCTATCTCGTTTTTAAAGCGTTCAAAAAGCGCTCTCTTTCCATTCCTGCCATCATTTTATTGCTGATCGTCTCAGGCGTTATGCTTCAAAAGCAAGGTGTAGAAGCCAGCCTTTCAACATTTTACTTTAATCTCAAAACGCCACCACAAACCCGCACAGTTCGTATCATTGCCGAATGTAAAGATTTCGTTCGCCATGCGCACACACAAACGACCGATATTGACCATTACCGCCGCTTTAACGCGGGCTTTGTTGCATTACAAGGGCCAAGCTATTGGGAATTATGCGCCCATACATTCGGAATGAATTACTGGAAATATGATATTTCAATTGATGAAAAAAATGGCGGCTATGTGCTTTGTGATGCTTATGAGCAAACGCCTTATCAGAACGAGCGCGTGCGCGCGTGGTGCCAGACTGTGTTTTCACGCGATATATAGCGCGCTTTAAATATCGTGATAAGCGCTATTATAAACACTATTATAAGCGGGGCTGTTTCACTTCGGCAAAATAAAGCTGTTTGTGCGGGTGCGGTTTTTGATCGTTGGCGTGGTTAAAATCATCCGCCAGCTTGCGCGCCGCTTTTTCTTCAAGATTCCCCTGACATAAATAAACCAGCCCGTTATCGTCTTGGCGCACCAGTTGCCAGATGTCTTTCAATCCCATTTTATGTCCTTTTTATTTGTATTTTGATGCTCTTCGGCTATTCTCTATTTGAAATATAACATAAATAAAAGGCCATAACACATTATGACACAAGCCAGCGCCCACACTGACAATAAAGATCAAACACAAAACCCTGCGCCGATTGACCAAACGCTGATTGATATGAAAGATATTGTTGCGCTTTGCAAACGCCGCGGCTTTATTTTCGGCGCATCCGATATTTATGGCGGCATTAACGGCTTTTGGGATTATGGCCCCCTTGGAACAGCGCTGAAAAATAATTTGCGCGATTTATGGTGGAAGAAAATGGTCATCACGCCGCCGCTCGGCCCAAAAGGCACGGACTATGAAGGCCAGCCACTCCAGATTGTCGGGCTTGATAGCGCAATTATCCAAAATCCCAAAAGCTGGGAAGCCTCAGGCCATATTGGCGGCTTCAACGACCCGATGGTGGATTGCAAAGACAGCAAAAAGCGTTATCGCGCCGATCATTTGAATGTCTACATTCCCAAAGACGGCGAAGGCGCCTCCATCGCGGTTGAAAACGATATGGAAGAACAAGACGTTGAAAAGCGCGTTAAAAAGCTGGGGCGCGGGCGCAGCATCGGCGCGTTTGATATGACAACATTTGATAAGCTGGATTCCGCAGCCATGGCAAAAGTCATCGGCCCTGATGTCAAAGACGCCGGCACATTAACCGAGCCACGCCAATTTAATATGATGTTTCACACTTTTGCCGGCGCCGCCGCAGGCGAGGAAAACAAGGTGTATCTGCGCCCTGAAACCTGCGCGGGGATTTTCCTGAACTTTAAAAACGTGCTTGATTCATCGCGCGTCAAAGTGCCGTTCGGCATGGCGCAGATCGGCAAAGCGTTCCGCAATGAAGTCACGCCGCGTAATTTCATCTTTCGCTCGCGCGAGTTTGAGCAAATGGAACTTGAGTGGTTTTGCCATGCGGACGAAGCCCCGCTTTGGTTTGATTTTTGGGTGCAACAGCGCAAAGATTTTTGGCAAGCTGTCGGTATCCCGCTGGAAAAACTTCACTTTTTGGATGTGCCGAAGGCAGAGCTTGCGCATTATTCAGATCGCACGATTGATTTTGAATATCAATTCCCGTTCAGCAATGGCGGGTTTGACGAGCTTGAAGGCGTGGCCCATCGCGGTAATTTTGATTTGACGCAGCATCAAGAATTTTCAAAAACCAAGCTTGAATATCTCGATCCGCAAACCAATGAGCGCTTTTTGCCTGATGTTATCGAGCCCTCCTGTGGTCTCACGCGCGGTGTTTTGGCGCTAATTTGTGAAGCCTACACGCCTGATGAAAATCGCCCTTCCGGTGTTTACTTAAACTTCCACCCTTCGGTTGCGCCGAAAAAAGCGGCGATTTTGCCCCTGACGGCAAAAGAAGACCATGTCCCGATCGCGACCGAGCTTTACATGGTTTTGCGCGAGCATTATGACGTGGATATTGATATCAAACAAAATATCGGCAAGCGTTATGCCCGCCAAGACGAAATCGGCACGCCGTTTTGCTTCACCATCGATAATGACACAATCACGGATCGTACTGTCACTGTGCGCGAGCGCAACACGATGGAGCAGCACCGCATTCCGATGGATGAGGTCTTGTCGTTTTTACAAGAGAAAATGCGCGCGATTTAAAGCCCGAAACGCTGCCATAATGTGCGGGTTTCAATCGCATCGATGATCTCGGAGGCGATGTCTTTATGGTGCGTTTTGGTTAAAAGCGAGAGCGGGAAGAATGTTTTCTTTTCGGGCGTGACATCGACAAAACGTATATCTTCGCCGAATTTTTCTTTAATCACCGCAAAGCGCTCGCCGATCCCGTCGATTAATCCGGCGTCTTTGGCTTTGTTGCCGCCCCAAATTTGCCCTTCGAACAATGTTTTGTCTGTGCCTTGTAACAGCATGCCACGCCGCTCTTTGACCCAGTCTGTGAAGGCTTCGTGAATATCTGATTGTAATGTCTTGATGCGTTTTTCGTCTGCTGCTTTTGGCGCAACAAAGGGGTCCATGAATGATTTTTCATTGCCTGCGGTGTAAAGGCGGCGATGAATTTGGTGTTTTTCGATAAAATCTTCAAACCCAAAGCCTGAAAAAATAACACCGATTGAGCCAACAATCGAGGTTTCCTGCGCATAAATTTCATCGCCCGCACACGCCAGCCAATAGCCGCCAGAAGCGGCGACATCTTCGACAAACGCATAAACGGGCAACTCTTTTTCGTCTGCCAATCGGCGAATATGGCTTGTGATGAGCGAGCATTGCGCGGGCGCGCCGCCGGGCGAGTTAATCACCATCACAATCACTTTTGCGCCGCGCTTATCAAAGGCTTTATCAATGGCTTTGCGAAACCGCTCATACGAAATACCGCCTTGAGGGCTGGTTTTATCGGCAATGACACCGGAAAAACGGATCGTGACCGCCTTGGCGCAAGGCGCAAGCCATTCACCCAAGATGGGCAGTTTTTCGGCACATGATCGTGCTTTTTTCATTTTATCTGACATTGATATGCTCCTTTTTGACAAAGGCACGCTAATAAAGACATTGCGCGCCTCTTAAAATTGTTTCGGCCTCATCACTATAAGAGCCATCGTCTTTATGCACAACCAAACCAGCGCGGATCATGCAGGGCGATTTGCGGTCTTTGGTGGCGCGTATTATCACGCGCTTTGAATCCACGCCTTGTTTGGGCCATAGCGGGATGATTTCAATCGCGCCGAACCGTTTGCCCATAGAACGAATAATTTTATCAGCCATATCGCTTCGATGGATTATGGTCAGCACGCCGCGCGGCTTTAAATTATAAAACGCACAATCGATCCAGTCTTCAAGCCTTGCATCCTTTGCCCCGTGCCCCATCGCGCTTGCCTTAATGGCCTCAGGCGATGGAATATGGTGGCCAGCCTCAAGGAAGGGCGGGTTACACACCACATGATCAAATCTTGTTTCATCACGATAATCAGAAACATCGCGGGCGATAAAATTAATTTTGTTTGCTGTTTGCACAGTGTCATTTAAGAGCAAGTTTTCGGTGGCAATATCAAGATAGGCTTGCTCGCGATCAATGCCGATAATCTCCATATTATCAAGACGCGCGGATAAGCAAAAGGTGATTCCGCCAACTCCGCACCCAAGGTCTAAAATCCGTTGCCCCTGCCCTGCAGGGCACGCGGCGGCCACCAGCACGCTATCAATACAGGAGCGAAAGCCGCCTTTAAGTTGTTTTAAACAAACGCGGCCATTTAAAAGTGAAATTTCATCTGAATCTTTAGTTGCACGCTGTGCCATACATCACGCGCTACTTCATATCACAGCTTGGCGTTATCTTTTCCATCCGCAAAATGCGCGCCGCATCCCAATAATCGTCGTTCCCTACCATTAAAGAAATCGGCAAAAGCCCAACAGAATGCCCAAAAAGTGCGCTGATATTGTAGCCATTGGTGTGGTGTACAATCTCGTGATCGTTCAAAATACTTTGCACACGCGACATCATGACAATACAATTTGTGTTGAAAATTTCTTTCATTGCTCTTTATAACCACTTGCTAAAAAATATATGATGGTCTAATTCAGTAGCATGTCAGATATCGCTTCACAAGAAAAAGCCACATCGCTCGCTTCACCGCTGGACAGCCTGAGCGATTCGCTTACGGATGATATGCGCGAGGTGAATGCGGCTATTTTAAAAGAAATGCAATCCGATGTACCGATGATCCCGCAATTGGCCGGATACCTGATTGCCGCTGGCGGCAAACGTATTCGTCCTCTTATGACCCTTGCCGGCACACTTTTATTTGAAGGTGATATGAAGCGCGCCCACGGCTTATCAGCGGCGGTTGAATTCATTCATACCGCCACGCTTCTGCACGATGATGTTGTCGACGAAAGTGACGAGCGGCGCGGGCAAAAAGCCGCTAATTTAATTTTCGGTAACAAATCCAGCGTTTTGGTTGGAGATTATTTATTTTCAAAAGCGTTTCAGCTTATGGTCGCAGACGGCTCGCTTGAAATATTGCGCATTTTATCCGACGCCTCCGCCATTATAGCCGAAGGCGAAGTGATGCAGCTTGGCACAGCCAATAACATAGAGACATCGCTGGATGAGTATTTGGCTGTGATAAAGGCTAAAACCGCCGCCCTTTTTGCCGCCTCCTGCGAAGTTGGCCCTGTGATTGCGGGCGCAGACGCGCAAACGCAAAAGTCGATGCATGATTATGGCATGGCTTTGGGCATCGCGTTTCAAATTGCCGATGATATTTTAGATTATAAGGCCGACCAAGAAGCGCTTGGAAAAACGATTGGCGATGATTTTCGTGAAGGGAAAATGACTGCCCCTGTTATATTCGCACTTGAAAACGCGGATGAGTTGGAAACGCTTTTTTGGCAACGGACAATTCAAGACAAAAACCAAAAAGAGGGTGATTTTGAAAGCGCTCTTGAAATTTTAGAAAAACATGACGCCGTTGCACAGAGTTTTGCCCTCGCGCAGACATACGTCAGTATGGCCGAAAATGCCTTACCAGCGGCCAAAAACAGCGTTATGCAAGAGATATTGCGGTCGCTGGCGTCGTTTACATTGAAACGCGCATTCTAATCCTAAAATATTCACCTTCTGTTCATGGCTTTTGTATAAACTTTACAAAAGCTTAGGGATTTTGAAATGATAGGCAACATGTTGGAACAATCACCTGATTTAAAGCGGCTTTTGCAGAAAATTGAATTTTTTGCGGAAGTTGGTCATTGGCATGTCGATTTAAAAACACAAAAAATATTTTGGTCGCCCGAAGTTTATCGCATTCATGGCGTTGAGGAAGACAGACCAACGCCTAAACTTGCCGAAGCTATCGGATATTACCACAAAGACGACCAAACGCATGTGAAAGCCTGTCTTGAGCGCGCAGAAGAAAATAAAGAAGGCTTTAATTTCACAGCGCGCCTGGCTATCGGGCCTGATATGGTGAAACATGTACAAAGTATCGGAGAGTGTGAATTTGACAAGAGTGGTAAGATGACAGCCATTTTTGGGGTGATAAAAGACATTTCGCTTTTGTCCGATCGCAATCACGAAATTGAAGCTTCGCGGCTATTTTTACAAAATGTGATTGATGCTATCCCTGACATGGTATTTGTCAAAGACAAGCAGCTGCGTATTATAACAGCCAATAAAGCGTTTTTTAATTTGCTTAATATGAACCCTGCCGAAATTATCGGTAAAACAATGTTTGAAAACTTTCCCGAAGAACAAGTCGCTCTTTTTAAGGCCAAAGATTTACATGCGCTTGATGTCGGCTTTACACTTTATGAAGAGGTTGTTCGCAATGCGCATGGTGAAGACATTATTTTAAATACGCGCAAGCAGTCTTTTGAAGGCCAAGACGGCAAAAAATATCTTCTTTGTATCGCAACGGACATCACCCAGCAGAAAAAAGAAGATACGATTTTGCGCAAGATTTATCAGATATCTTCCGATAAAGGCTTCAGCCTTGATGCGCGCCTTCAGGAGATTTTGCGCCTTGGCTGTGATTTTTATAATATGCCTTACGGCATGGTCAGCCATGTTCAAGACCAAACATACACAATTTTGCATGCTTATAGTCAAGATGACCGATTGAAAAAAGATACGGTTTTAAAGCTTGGCGATACATTTTGCAAAAATGTCATCAATGTCGATACCATTTCGGCCGTCCCCAGCATTCACGAGGCACAACATTTCAAAATTCTGCCAAAAACAAATATTCAGTCATATATCGGCATGCCTGTTTTTGTTGCCGGCGAACGTTATGGCACCTTAAATTTCAGCAGCCCGCACGCCAGAGACGTAGAGTTCAATAGTAACGAGTTATCGCTGATCCGTATGATTAGCCAGTGGGTTGGCCATGAGATGACCCAAAATCAATATATGCAGCGCCTGCGCGAAAGTGAAGAACGGTTTGAGCTGGCGGCCAAAGGCTCAGCTTCCATTATGTGGGACTGGGACATTGAAAATGATGTGTTTCATTGGGCAGGGCCGGCAGAAAAAATGTTTAATGTTGAAAATGCATCCAAACTACCGCTAACTAGCCTCGAATTTTTCGAACATGTTCATCCTGAAGACCGCGAGAGTGTAAAAAATATCATTCGAAGCCACCTTAAAAGCAAAAAACCACTGATTACCGAGTATCTGTTATTGAAAAAAGATGGTCAGGAAATCTGGACATTTAACCGCGGTCAGGCTGTTTGGGATTTTACCGGAAAGGCCACACGCATGTGTGGTTCAATCATTGATATTACAGCAAAGAAAAAGGTCGAGCAGGAGCTTTACCGCTCTAACAAAGAACTTGAACTTTATGCCTCTGTTGTCTCGCACGATCTGCAGCAGCCTTTGCGCGCGGTGAACGGCTTTTTGGAATTGCTGGAGATGACCAGCGAAAGCAAGCTGGACAAACGCGCCAAAGGCTATATCCGCGACGCACTAGACGCCACGGATCATCTTGGGAATATTATTGATGAATTGCTTGAATATGCCCGCTTTGCCGCAGCGCCAAGCGAGCAAAACATGTTTGATGCAACAGACGTGATCGATGAAGTGACGGACATGCTGCGGGCGGTCTTTAAAGAAAGTGATCTCTCTTTACAAACAAGCCCCATGCCAACCATTCATTATGACCGAAGCCAGTTTGAGCGCTTAATGATGAATTTGATGGAAAATGCTGTGAAATATTGCAGTGATAAAGTACCAGAAATCAAAATATGTGCCGAAGAAATGGAAGATCATTGGCTGTTTTCGGTTGAAGATAACGGTATCGGCATCCCTGAAGACAAGCTGGAATATGTTTTTGAAATGTTCACCAGAGTGAAACAAAAACAAGACACGCCCGGCACAGGCTTAGGGTTGGCTATTTGCCGCAAGATTGTTGAAAGCCATGATGGTAAAATCTGGATTGAATCCAAAGACGGTAACGGCACGACGTTCTTTTTCACCGTGCCGAAAACTTAATTAATAATATTAAAATTATCCCGCAGGACTAGGCGCAGGCGCGGCAGGCGCCTCGGCTTGATCGCCCTCAACGCATTTATCGCGGATCAATGAAAAGACAAGGTCTTGGACACGCGTGTCCCAGCCACCCTCTTCGTTTTCAAGGTTACCCATAACAGCAATAAAACGAAGGACACCCTCACTGCTATCTAAGCCCCTATAACTTGTGAAGAAAAGCTCACGCGCACAATCAACAACGTTCGGATCATCAAAACTATTCTCAATGACGGCATTAGCAATCGTGCTGTAAACATGATCTTTGTGTTCATCAGAAAGGCCATTTAATTGTGCGAGTGTGACGGCACTTGCAGGGGCTGCAAATAATAATGAGGCGGTCACGGCTAGGCTTGCGGCTGTCATTTTCATATTCGTATCCTTATTTTTTAATGATAAAAATTTATCATATTGAAAATAAGAATACCAGAAATAATGATTCTATATTTAAAATCAAAGCGTTAAAGTTGATGGCGGAGGCTGATTGCCGCGATTATCATTATCTACATTATCATTATTATTGGACAGATCATTGGCTTGAGTCGGCACAGTAGAATCGGCAATAACACTGGTTGAAAAAGCGGCCGTTAAATTCGATGCATTTTCAAAACCACTGCCATCCATTGACTGTGCATATGACAGTCTCGACTCAGCAGGCTCGATATCAATCCCCATCGCACTAAAATCAAATTCATAAACGGTCGCATCGACTTCCACATCAACCTCTACTTCAGCTTTATTCGTGATAAGATTACCATCTTCAAGCATGCTCGCTTGTTCCCCCTCAGCTTCTTGAGCAATAAATTGTCTATCGCTCTCTGAAAATGGCGCGTAGACAGCGTCTATATCGCTTGTATGAAGCTGCATTCTTTCATCAAATTCAGCTTGTGAGATATCTTCATTATCAAATTGAAGGCGTGTTTCTGCTGCTCTTTCTTGTATAGAGCGTATTTCATCAATAGAGGATTCTAATAATGCGGCTCTTTCTATACTAGAGGAAAACATGTTTTTGCTTTGATCAAGCTCTTCTGCTGTCGTAAAGCCTTCGCGCTCATCATGCCTGACTGCGGCCTCGCTTTGCGCTTCAGCCTCAATGGGAACGCCATCATCATCAACAAAGACACCGTCTTGTCTCAAATAAGCGCGGCTTCCATCATCAAGCTGCATCGCATTATCTTGCGCTGCTTGATAGGCCGCGCGGGCGACTTCGCTTTGCGCGATTGCCTCTTGAAATAGTGTTTGTAAGGCGGCTTCCATCGCGCTCGCCTCATGCATCATATCGTCGTGAGGCTGTGCGATGTAACGATTATAATCGGCATCTGACATATGATTGCGATAGGTTTGTTGGCGATTGAGTTCACCCATCATCATATCCATGCCGCTTCTCGCATTTTGACGCGCGGCGATGGCGTTATTATCTTCACTTGCGGTAAAGCGGTTTATGCGGTTGCCGTTCACGCCTTGCTGTTCACGCCCCAGATCGTCACGATCTTCTTGGGCGCGCGCGGCGGCTTTTTCGGCCTGTATTGCCTCAGGATCAACCGCGCTGAATTGCGGGTCGTAAAACACGGTTTCGGGGTGGAATTCCAGCCCCGGTTCAACCGCTAATTTTTGCCAATCTTGTCCTATGTCCGAATGCATATTTTGCATCAGATGTCCTCACACACTTTTATTATTAAGCTTAGATTAGCGCAGGAGAATTAACATTATGAAAATAATAGAGTGCGTTTTAATAAAATTATATCTATTTAAAAATCAATGACTTAAAAGATAAATTTAAAGTCTTACTACATTAACGACAAGGGAAATACTCGATCAAAGCCATCGTGACAGCAGGCGCGGCAACAAAGCCATCATGAAGCTGGCTACGCCGCAAAAAAACCAACACAATATCGTGCAATTGGTTCAGCGTTGCACCCGCAGGAACGCATATATTAACCTCCGGCGCCATACGCAAAGAGCGCAAAATATTGTGATAATCAACAACGCCTGCAATATACGATTGGCAAACCGCGTGACCGCCCGTAACCATTTCACCACCATTGGATTTTTTTTTCGCACATATTATAAAGATAAGCGCCCGAAAATTGCGCGGCAGACGCCTTTGCGGAAGCGCTACATGCACAAAGCAGGACGCATAAAAATAATGTCAGTTTTAAGTTTGGTAACAAATGCACACCGCACCTCGCCCTTAGGCTCTCTTCAATTGGCTGGTTTAAAACTTTAAAAAGCGCGCGCTTTATTTTTTTGTTTTCAAGGCCTGTAACACAGCAAAAGGAGAATCTGTCTCTTGCTTGGATGGTGCGGACATAACGCGCTCTTTATCTTGCGGCTTTTTAAAGCCAGGCTTTTTGCCACTCGTTTTTTTATGGGCTGTTTTTTTGTGATCTGGTTTTTTATGGGCTGGCTTCTTGCCACCGCTCTTATCTGTCGCTTTCGCAACAGCTTCAGGAGCGCCACCTTTAGCACCATAAGCCCGCCCTTGACGCAAGCGGAAAACGGCAAGATCAGGCTTTGGTGGCGGCTCTGTTTTTGGCGCTTCCGTTGCTTCAGATTTTGGCTCTTCTTCTACTTTTTCTTCTGGTTTTTCTTTTTGGGGCGATATTTCGGCTTGTGAGGGCGGCACAGCCCCTTCTTTCACATCCGGCTTCTCATTCGGCTTTTGGGCTTCAACCGCGATCTCATCAGCTGGGTCAGAAATCTTTTTATGCCCCATCGCTTCCAAAATATTATAAAGGTCGGGAATAGAACAACCGAGCCACTCAGCCATTTTATGATCGGCCTTGAATGTGCCGTTTTTGGCGCTGTCATAAATTTCGCACACCAAACGATCCAGCATATCAACGCGGATAATGCGCCCCGCATAATGCGGATAGCCTATTGTTCTGAAATAAATATCATTTACGGCTTCGTCTGCGCCAAGCTTGCGCGAGGTTATCCCGTCTTGGGGGACAGTGGCGGGCAAAGGCACATCGTTCCATAAATTCCAAAGCAAAGCGCGCATCCGAACAGAGGCAGGTTTGTTCATGGTATAAACATAAATCAGCAGCGGCCCCATGCGCACCTTGCGGTCACGAAGCGCCTGACGGCCTGTTTCATCAAGATCTTTGACCAGCTCTTCTATATCGGCTCTGGGGATAACGCCCAGCGCGCCATAAAGCTTTAGCGCAATTGTGCGCGCAGCTTGCGGGATTTCCATTTCATCCGCCAACATCTCAAAGCCGGGCATCGTCTCGTGAATATGCTTTAACAGCCAATCATCGAGCTTCACTTGCACATCATCAATCGATACACCATCCGGCACAGCGCTTGAGACGACATCAACTTTAGGGCGCGTTATCACGCTCCCTTTTGACAAATTCGCAATCGGCGTTCCCGGAACAGGGTTACTCGCATCCTTTTGGAAAAGAACAACGCCCGTCTCGTTTACCGTAAATTGTTTATATTCTGCATTCAACATGGGGGGCAATATAAGCATCTTCTGTAAAAAAGGCAATTATACTTGTGCAAGATAAGTCCGATTTATCGTTTTTTAAAACCAGTTCGCTGTTTTCAGGCGATTGTTACTATGGCATAGTTGCGTCTTAATCGTCGCGAATAAAAACACAAGGATGATCTAAATCATGTTTAAAGCCCTAATTGCCCGCTCTAAGTGCGTTGCTATCATATTTGTGATGATCGCGATGGTGTTTACAACAGCCCCCTCACAGGCGCAATCGCCACAACAAGAGCTGGAAACAATGTTTCAAGGCACAATGGAGGCCTTGTCGCGGCACGCCACTGAAATGGATATGAGTTTAATCACAGAAGGTGATTTGCTGGTGGAGGATAGCGGGAAATATTTCGCTGTGACATTACCACATTTGAAAGTGCGCGCTGAAAGCGGTCATTATGCCGATATCGGTATTGTCGCCATTAACGTCATGCCGGGGCAAGATGCTGACCAGTGGAAGATGACATTAGCGATCCCCTCGCCCATCTTGATTTATAACGAGAGGGACACGCCTTATATCTCCGTCAATATCAACCAACAGAATTTTGCTGGTGTTTGGTCTAACAAAATTCGTTATTTCACAATGATAAATGCAAATTACCGCGATATTACAGTCACAAATCTTTCAAAATCAGGCGGTTTGACCATTCCCGCCCTCAGTATGATCGTTGACATGAAAGAACAGCCGAACGGGCGCTGGAGCGGACCTGCTGATCTACGCATTAGCGGCCTTGATCTTTCAGACGGCGCGGATATGACATTGCGGATTGAAGATATTTTAATGACATCATCAATGGGCGATTATTCATTTGAAGACGCGCTTGTCTATATCGAACAAATTGAGGCTCTGAACGAATCCATCACAGCCGATGGCACAGTCAGCACAAGCCCTGAGAATATTTTGGCGTTTTATAATTTGTTCATCGATTATTTCGGTAAAACATTCGATAGCGCCGATTTTGACATTCAGGTCAAAAACATGGTTGCGCAGCGTGTTGATAAGCAAGGCAACCCTGAAACATTCAAGCTTGGTGATCTGAGTTACGGCGTGAGCCTTTCAGGCCTGTTGAAGAACGAACTTAATCTTGGCTTTTCTTTTGGCTTTGCCGATTTTGCGATGGAGCCTAACCCCACTGACCTCGGGCCTGTTTCCGAGATTACGCCTGATAAATTCGTCTTTGATATCAGCTTTAACAAACTCCCGTTTAAAGAACTTGCCGATCTTGGTCGCAGCTCTATTCAGGATATATCCACAAATCCTGCGATGGGAAATATGGTCGGGCTAAATGCCGCGATGATGTTGCCACAGCTTTTGACACAATCGGGGGCGAATATCACGCTTGACGAAGTCTTGCTTGCTAATGAAATGTATAAGCTAGCGCAAAGCGGCGTTTTCACAACTGATTTGGCCGCACAGTTTGGCTTTGTCGGCAATGTCCGCACCTCATTTCATGGGCTTGATAAAGTGATAGCGTTTTTGAACGAGAACGCCGCAAACCCTGCCTTGAGCCCAGAGCAAAGAAAAAGAGTGAGCGATGCGATCATGGCACTTTCGATGTTGCAGATGATGGGGCAAAGCGAGACTGACAGTAACGGCCCTTATCGCCTTTATGATTTTGTTTTGCAAAAAGACGGTCAGATGTTGATGAACGGCACGGATGTCAGAAGCATGATCCCGCAATAAACATCCTATGATAGGCGACAAACATTGCCCTTAATGAACAAAAAAGACATCCATTTGTTTTTTGAAAGACTTCAGGCCGACAATCCTGAACCAAAAGGCGAGCTTTTTTACACCAATCCTTTCACTTTACTGATCGCTGTCTTGCTATCGGCGCAAGCCACTGATATTGGCGTCAATAAAGCCACCCCTGCGCTGTTTGAGGCCGCAGACACGCCCGCTGCCATGCTTAACCTTGGTGAAGACACTGTGCGGGGCTATATCAAGACCATTGGCCTGTTTAACAGCAAGGCAAAAAATATTATCAAGACATGCCGTATTCTGGTTGAAGAATATGACGGCATCGTCCCTCAAACCCGTGACGATTTAGTGAGGCTGCCGGGCGTTGGGCGCAAGACAGCCAATGTTGTCTTGAATATGGCCTTTGGGCAGCCAACGATCGCAGTTGATACGCACTTATTTCGCGTTTCTAACCGCACCGGCATGGCGCCCGGCAAAACACCGGACGAAGTCGAGGCCAAACTCGAAAAGAAAATTCCGGATATGTTTAAATATCACGCGCATCATTGGCTGATATTACATGGGCGCTATATTTGCGTGGCGCGCAAGCCAAAATGTCCTGAATGCCCAGTTAGTGATCTTTGTAAATTCAAACAAAGAACAGCTTCAGACGCATAATAAAAAAGCGTTTGATTGCCCTGCTCCCATAAAAAAACGCCTGTAATGACATACAGGCGTTTTTAGTATTCTATCGGACAGCTAAATTACTCAGCCGCAACCGCACCATCAAATGGCAGGTCAGAGCCAGCATTATCATTTTTCGCTGTCATGTTTTTTTTTTGTGTATTGGCCGCAGCAGCCGTCATCGGGCTAATTTTACCATCAATGTAAGCGCCGGCTTCAACAACGAGTTCTTTATATGAGACTGTCCCTGTAACAGAGCCACCTGTTTCAATTGTCAAACGACCATGAACAGTCATATCACCTTCAAAACGACCAGAGATAACAGCTTCTTGAATTTCAACAGCGCCGTAAAAAGTGCCTGTTTTTGAAATTTCGACCATACGCGCGCCTTTTAAAGCGGCTTCAAGCGTGCCTTCAACCATTAAATAATCGCATGACTCAATTTCACCTGACATTGTGATGCCTTGACCAATAACAAGCTTACGCTCTTCATTTTGCGCGATGTCATATGTTGGCGTTTTGGCCGTGCCTGTGAAACCGGGGCTGAAGTTTTTGTTGGGTACGCTGCGCTGCATAGACTGGCCGACGCTTTGTGGAGCGCGCTGAAATACGCCTGATGGTGCGTCATTTGTTTCTTTGTCCATAATTTTTTGGTCTTGGCTCATTGTGTCTGTATCCTTTTGCGTGTCGGCATATAAATTGCTTGGGTTTGAAATTTGCGAGTTTGAAATTTGTGAATTTGTTTCAGAGGCTGTTTCAAAGCTCTGTTTTCTGGCAAAAACGCCGTTGCTCATACCTTCTTTTTTTGAAGGCTCTTCTTTTTGAACAGCTTTGGTTTCGGTCGTCTGGTCATCGGTTTTTGGGCGGTGAAACATGTAAAACAACTCCTTCTTGCGCACAAATAAAACGTGACGTTTCGTTTGTGTATTGCGTTTATTTTGTGATTGAAACAGACAGTATCAGTACACGCCGACAACCGCAAGACCCGAATTGAAAGTGCTTTGGATAACCTTTGTAAGACACTGATATAGCTTACAAATTCAAAAAATTTTTATATTTCTAGCAAATTTTAAATGAGGCAAGATTTAGGCTTTAAACATCATTAAAATAAGCGTAAATATTTTCTGCCATTGACTGGGAAATTCCATCAACATTTTGCAAATCGCGGATGCCGGCCTGCGCAACGCTCCGCGCCGAACCGAAATGATGCAGCAAGGCTTTCTTACGTTTTGCGCCAATCCCCGGCACATTATCAAGCGGCGAGCTTTCGATTTGTTTTGTGCGTTTTGCACGATGCACGCCAATGGCATAACGGTGCGCCTCATCACGCAAGCGCTGCAAATAATGTAAAGTGGCGTCCCTTTCGGGTAACTGGAACATATCGCGCCCACGCATAAAAAACTTCTCACGCCCCGCGTCACGATCCGGCCCTTTGGCAATGGCCACGACCTTCACATCGTCTTCAATGCCCAGCGCTTGCAACGTTTCAAGCACGGCTGATAGTTGCCCCGCTCCGCCATCAATTAACACCAGATCCGGCCAATCATCGCTCCCCGGCCCCTTATCTTCCCTTAAACTGCGTCCAAAACGGCGCTCAATCACTTCGCGCATCATGCCATAATCATCAGCGGCTTCGGCATGACGAATATTAAACTTACGATAGGCATTTTTGCGCGGGCCTTCTGGGCCAGCCACCACCATCCCGCCAACCATGTTTGTGCCTGAAATATGGCTGTTATCATAAATCTCGATGCGTTTTGGCGGCGCGTCCAAGCCAAAAAGCGTTGCTATGTTTTCCAAATTTTTGCGGATACCGCTCTCTTTGGCCTGCTCGCGCTCGAAATAATCTTTGGCATTGCGCAAAACAAAATCAATCACACGGCGCTTGTCACCGCGCCGCGGCACAGAGATACGGTCTTGCTTTTCGGTATCAGCGCGCGCATTCATGCTCTGGGCGATCAAATCCAGCTCCAGCGGCTCTTCCGATAACAATATTTGCGGCGGGATTGGTTTGTTTTCATAGAACTGCACAATAAAATTAGCCATAATCTCGCCATCACACAGACTTTCATCATGGCGTAAAATATAGGCGCGATTGCCGATATTATAGCCGCTGCGAAAAAAGAATACCTGCACGCAAGATTGCGAAGCGCTACGATAAAGCCCGATCACGTCAGCGTTTTTGGCAGCCGCCACGTTAATATCCTGTTTTGATTGAATGACGGTCAAGGTGCGAATGCGATCACGAAGCAAGGCCGCCTCCTCATAATCCATCGCCTCGCTCGCTTTTTGCATGCGCACGGCGAGTTCTTTTTGCACTTTTTGGTTTTTCCCGCTTAAAAAATCATGCGCCATGCGCGCCTGCTCTTTATAATCCTGCTCTGAAACGTATCCGACACAAGGCGCGGTGCATCTTTTGATATGATATTGCAGGCATGGTCTTTTGCGCTGCTCGAAATAACTGTCAGTGCAGTTTCTAATCATGAACACTTTTTGCATCAGGGTGAGACTACGGTTGACGGCGGCCAAATTGGTGTAAGGCCCATAGTAATGCCCGCGCCTCTTTTGCGGCCCGCGATGCTTCCCGATCATTGGGAAATCATGATCGCCGCTTAAGAAGATATAGGGGAATGATTTATCATCCTTGAGCAAAATATTATAATAAGGCTGTAGCTTTTTAATCAGATTGGCTTCCAGCAATAACGCTTCGACCTCTGTGTGCGTATGGATGACAATCATGTCTTTGGTCTGTGCCACCATGCGCTTGATGCGTAAAGAAAGCTGGTCGGTATTTGCATAGCTAACGACGCGGCGCTTGAGCGCTTTGGCTTTGCCGACATATAAAGGCTCGCCCTTATCGTCCAGCATACGATAAACCCCCGGCGTATCCGGCAGACTTTTCGCAAAAGCGCGGATGACAGCGGCACCGCGCTCTAACGACGTCATCTCTTTAGTATTGGAGCCTGTATTTTGTGGGTCTTTGCTTTTACTCATGCGCATAATATAGATCCCCGCCTCCTTTCATTCAATTAAACTTTCCATCACGAGCAATGCCGAATCAGACACCAACCGAAAAACCGCTTGACAAAGCTTCCAATATATCAACTATAGGTTGTAATTTATAAATGAACGCCAAAATATAATTGGCAACAAAACAACAGGAGATATAATGGGCTTTCTTGAGGTGCTAAACTACGAAACGAAACAAATCGTTTTTTCAGGGAGATTCAACACAGTCAAAGATTGTATTGAAGCCGCAATCTATGACAATGTTGATTTATCAAAGACAGATCTTCGCCATGTGAACCTAAATAATGCCAATTTAGACGATGCGCGGCTGAACGGTGCCAAGCTGGATGGCGCTAATTTATCCGGCGCGAACATGTCGGAAACGCACATGAGCAAAGCCAGCCTCAAAAATACGACACTCCATGCCGCCTGCCTTTGCCTTGCTGATCTGCGGGGATGCGATATGCGCGGCGCGCTTTTTGGCGCTACTGACATTGCGGGCGCGCGCATGGATGATGCAAAATTTTCAACAATTTCGGCCTTTGGTTTGAACTTTATTGATTGCGCCTCCATGACAAACTGTCTTTTTTACGAGGAGGATTTCAACTTTGCTTTTTCCACCCCGCCGCTATTCTTGCAAGGGCTCTCAAAGCCCGTTATCTTTACAGACAATCATCTCAAAATTGGCAGCCAAACAAAGCTTTTCGAGCAATGGGCCATACCGATCAATGACAATCAGGAACAGGCAGAAAAGGCGCGCTATGGGTTTGATAGTGAGCAATGTTTCTTTTTGTCACATCAACTATTGATGAAAACAATCAATAGTCGCGTCTCGTAATTTGACAAAATCCAAAATTATGGCTAATCATGCAACCGTGTGTTGTATTTAACGTCTTTTGAAATGTGTGTGGGATAAGACGATGATGATATATATAAAGTTGTGGCGCGTTGGTGCGGCACATCTGGAGTTTTCGTATGAATTTTCGGCGTGGCCTTT
>Ga0307933_1000384_pt1 | contig 41523 bp, 34 predicted proteins | sample OrgLakmetageno88_FD_201811 | JGI IMG/M metagenome (GOLD analysis project Ga0307933, IMG submission 201811) | Saline water microbial communities from Organic Lake, Antarctica - #88 | ecosystem: Environmental > Aquatic > Non-marine Saline and Alkaline > Saline | place: Antarctica: Organic Lake... | reverse complement strand
CTCTACAACAAACTTAAGGTTGTCGCCAGGCATTACCATCTCTACGCCTTCAGGTAGCTCTACAGCGCCTGTAACGTCAGTCGTACGGAAGTAAAACTGTGGACGATATCCTTTAAAGAATGGAGTATGACGGCCACCTTCGTCTTTGCTCAAGATATATACTTCAGCTTCAAACTTAGTGTGTGGGTTAATTGAACCAGGCTTAGCCAATACTTGACCACGCTCTACATCTTCACGCTTAGTACCACGTAGAAGAACACCAACGTTCTCTCCTGCACGGCCTTCGTCTAGAAGCTTACGGAACATTTCAACACCAGTACACGTTGTTTTAACAGTGTCTTTGATACCAACGATTTCTACTTCTTCGCCTACTTTAACAATACCTTGCTCAACACGACCGGTTACAACTGTACCACGACCTGAAATTGAGAATACATCTTCGATTGGAAGAATGAATGGCTTGTCTACGTCACGCTCTGGCTCTGGGATGTAGTTGTCTAGCGCTTCTGCTAGTTCAATAATCTTCGCTTCCCACTTTTCTTCGCCTTCTAGCGCTTTAAGTGCTGAGCCTTGAATAACTGGTAAGTCGTCACCTGGGAATTCGTATTCAGTAAGAAGTTCACGAACTTCCATTTCTACCAATTCTAGTAATTCTTCGTCGTCTACCATGTCACATTTGTTCATGAAAACAATCATGTAAGGAATACCAACTTGGCGACCTAACAAGATGTGCTCACGAGTTTGTGGCATAGGACCGTCAGTTGCCGCAACAACTAATATTCCGCCGTCCATTTGAGCAGCACCAGTGATCATGTTTTTTACATAATCGGCGTGTCCAGGACAATCTACGTGAGCGTAATGACGTGATGGAGTGTCATACTCAACGTGAGATGTGGCGATTGTGATACCGCGCTCGCGCTCTTCTGGAGCGTTATCGATTTGATCGAATGCTTGAGCAGAACCACCGTATGTTTTTGCTAGTACAGTAGAAATTGCTGCGGTTAACGTCGTTTTACCGTGATCAACGTGGCCAATTGTACCTACGTTTACGTGCGGTTTCGTACGTTCAAACTTTTGTTTTGCCATTGCTTTTATTTCCTAAGTTTAACGCCCGTTCCAACATTAGACCGGACCGAATCAAAAGTATTAATTACATGCGTGACTCAACAATGTCTTTAGTGACATTGTTAGGTGCTTGCGCATAGTTATGAAATTCCATTGAATATGACGCACGTCCTTGCGTTGCAGAACGCAAATCGGTGGCATAGCCAAACATCTCAGAAAGTGGCACTTTAGCACGCACAATCTTTATGCCTGCAACGCCTTCTTCCATGCCTTCTATGATACCCCTGCGACGGTTGAGATCACCAACTACATCGCCCATCCAATCTTCAGGAGTCGTTACTTCAACCTTCATTACCGGCTCAAGTAACACTGGGGTAGCTTCCGCTGCCCCTTTCTTGAATCCCATTGAAGCAGCAATTTTAAACGCCATCTCAGAGGAGTCAACATCATGATAAGAGCCGTCAAACAGTGTAACTTTAACATCAAGTACTGGATACCCAGCCACAACACCGTTTTGCAACTGCTCTTGAATTCCTTTGTCTACAGCAGGAATAAATTCTTTTGGTACCGTACCGCCAACAATCTCATTGACGAACTCATACCCACCACCCTCTTCAAGTGGTTCAAGCTTCAACCAAACATGGCCAAATTGGCCTTTGCCACCTGATTGACGGATGAATTTTCCTTCAACTTCGACTTTCTTAAGAATTGTCTCACGGTAGGCAACTTGAGGTTTACCTACATTGCACGAAACACTAAATTCACGTTTCATACGGTCAACAATAATATCTAAGTGAAGCTCACCCATGCCGGAAATAATTATTTGACCAGACTCTTCATCTGTTTTTACTTTAAAAGACGGGTCTTCAGCTGCCAGTTTAGATAGTGCTATACCCATTTTTTCTTGGTCAGCTTGCGATTTTGGTTCTACCGCTATTGAAATTACTGGCTCTGGGAACTCCATCTTTTCAAGTGTAATAACATGCTGCACGTCGCACAAGGTTTCACCCGTCGTTACATCCTTTAAACCTATTGCCGCAGCAATATCACCAGCACGTACTTCTTTTAGTTCTGCTCTATCGTTAGCGTGCATTTGCACAATGCGTCCAATGCGCTCTTTTTTACCTTTTATAGGGTTATAGACAGCATCGCCTGTCTTCACAACGCCAGAATAGCAGCGGAAAAAGGTTAAAGTACCGACAAACGGGTCTGTCGCAATCTTAAACGCTAGCGCAGCAAATGGTTCGTCATCATCAGAATGGCGTTCTGCAGGCGTTTCTTTACCATCATCTAATATTCCGGTAATAGCTTTTACCTCAGTAGGAGAAGGTAAATACTCAACGACTGCATCTAATACCGCTTGTACGCCTTTATTTTTAAAAGCAGACCCACAAGTAGCTAATACAATTTCATTATTCAAGGTACGGATACGTAAGCCTTGTTTGATTTCAGCTTCGCTCAGCTCCTCACCACCTAAATATTTCTCCATTAGGTCATCGTTAGCTTCAGCTGCTGCTTCTATCATATCAACGCGATATTTCTCTGCGCGAGCAAGATGCTCTGTTGGAATGTCTTCGTAAGCAAAGGTGATGCCTTTGTCTTCCTCGTTCCAATTGATATATTTCATTTTTATCAAATCAATAACGCCTGTGAACGTTTCTTCAGCACCTACGTTGATTTGAATTGGCACACATTTAGCGCCCAAGCGTTTGCGGATTTGCTCAACAACTCGCTCAAAATCTGCCCCAGCTCTATCCATCTTATTGACGAAGACTAAGCGAGGCACTTCATATTTGTCGGCTTGACGCCATACGGTCTCAGACTGCGGTTCTACGCCAGATGAGCCGCAAAAAACCACAACCGCTCCATCTAATACACGCAAAGAACGCTCAACTTCGATAGTAAAGTCAACGTGTCCTGGGGTATCGATGATATTGATACGATGTTGGTCAAACTGTTGGTTCATTCCCTGCCAAAAACAAGTAGTCGCCGCGGACGTAATCGTAATTCCACGCTCTTGCTCTTGCTCCATCCAATCCATAGTCGCGGCACCATCGTGTACTTCACCAATTTTATGTGAAATACCCGTGTAAAACAGCACACGCTCTGTAGTGGTGGTTTTGCCTGCATCTACGTGCGCAACTATACCTATATTGCGATAACGTTGTATGGGCGTTTGGCGAGGCATTAATGTCCCTTTTGTTTTAGTATTATATGGTAAAACAGTCTGCCTTATACAGACAGACTGTTACAAAACTATGACTTAGTATTGATAGCTTACCAGCGGTAATGAGCAAACGCTTTGTTAGCTTCAGCCATGCGGTGAACGTCTTCACGTTTCTTCACTGCACTACCTTTGCTGTCTTGCGCGTCAATCATTTCTGCTGCTAGTCTAGCCGCCATGGATTTTTCACCACGTTTACGTGCCGCATCAACCATCCAACGCATACCTAGTGCATTACGGCGAACTGGACGAACTTCTACTGGTACTTGGTAAGTAGAACCACCTACTCGACGAGACTTAACCTCAACGGTAGGACGGATGTTGTCTAGTGCTTCTTCGAAGACTTCTAGGTGTGGTTTGCCGGTTTTTTCAGCAACAATTTCAAGGGCACCGTAAACGATTTTTTCAGCGGTGGACTTTTTGCCGTCTAACATGACAACGTTCATGAACTTAGCAAGCAATTCTGATCCGAACTTAGGATCTGGTAGGATTTTACGTTGACCTACGACTCTTCTTCTTGGCATCTTAATTCTCCGTGGAATTCAGGTATTACCCAAAACTCTAATTAAAAGTTTGGCCTTACTAACGGAGAACCGTTAAGACTTAGGCCTTTTAGCGCCGTACTTAGAACGGGCTTGTCTGCGTGTAGTTACGCCAGCACAATCTAATGTACCGCGAACTGTGTGATAGCGCACACCTGGTAAGTCTTTAACACGACCACCGCGAATTAGCACAACACTGTGCTCTTGAAGGTTATGGCCTTCACCACCGATGTACGAAGAAACTTCGAAACCATTGGTTAAACGAACACGACATACTTTACGTAATGCTGAATTCGGCTTCTTTGGAGTGGTTGTATATACGCGAGTACACACACCACGGCGTTGTGGGCAAGCTTGTAAAGCAGCAACGTTCGATTTCTCGACCGGCTTTTTACGGGGCTTACGCACTAACTGGTTAACTGTTGCCATTAACTAGCTCCTGATTAAAACTATAAAACCCGAAGCTATTCTTATGAATGCTCGGGTACGTATGCAAGTGACCCATATACCAAGTTAATATCTAATCACTTACTATAAAATCCTGATGTGTTACGTATTTGCTGCAATGCGCGAGCATTACAAACAAAAAATCCGCGACACCTTAGGGATATCCCAAATTTAGGGTCGCGGAATGTTATAGATCAAAGCCTTTAATGTCAAGATAGGCCAAACAATAACTTGGCCTATCTATCTATTCGTTACTCGTCAAGAGTAACTAGTTTGAACTATCACTATCAGCATTTAATGCTTCAGCAAGTTGTTGTTGAGCTTGTTCAGCGGAAACAGACAACTCCTGATGCAAAGCAAGGTTTTTACGCTCTGCTCTATTCTGATGATAAGCAAACCCAGTTCCAGCTGGAATGAGTCGACCTACAATAACATTCTCTTTCAAGCCGCGTAAATCATCTTCTTTACCCTGTACAGCCGCTTCAGTTAACACACGAGTTGTTTCCTGGAACGATGCAGCGGAAATAAATGATTCTGTAGAAAGTGAGGCTTTAGTAATACCAAGAAGCTGGATTTCATAGCTTGCTGGATTCTTGCCTTGCTTTTCCATCTCACGGTTAGCAATTTTTACTGCTGAAACTTCAACTTGTTCACCTTCTAAGAAGCGAGTATCACCTGGTTGAGTGATCATACACTTACGAAGCATTTGGCGAATAACGACTTCAATGTGCTTATCGTTAATCTTAACACCCTGTAAGCGATATACTTCTTGTACTTCGTTAACTATATAGTTTGAAACAGCACTAACACCGCGTAAACGTAAGATATCGTGTGGTGACTCAGGACCGTCTGAAACAACCTCACCTTTCTCTACGCTTTCACCTTCAAACACGTTGAGTTGACGCCATTTTTGGATCATCTCTTCGTATGCGCCGTTTGCATTTAGGTCTACTAAACGCGCGGCCTCATCATTTTTAGGTGTAATCGTTAAACGTTTCTTACCTTTCGTTTCTTTACCGAAACCAATGACTCCTGAGATTTCTGCAAGAATTGCAGGCTCTTTAGGCTTACGTGCTTCAAATAAATCAGCAACACGTGGTAAACCACCGGTAATATCACGAGTTTTCGAACTTTCTTGTGGTATACGAGCTAGTACGTCACCCTCTACTGCCATCTTGCCGTCAGTGGCTTCGATAGTAGTAAAGCTTGGTAAACGAATCTCTTGTAGAGCACCGTTTTCACCTTCGAGAATTAACTTAGGTTCTTTAGCATTTGCCTTCGTTAAATCTTTAACAACGATACGCGTCAAACCGGTAAGTTCGTCTTGCTGCATTTCAGTGTTGGTGTCGTCAATATCTGCAAACGTAATTTTAGATGCACGCTCAGTAACAATTGGGTGACTATGCGGGTCCCATGTTGCGACTAAGTCGCCTGGAGCAGTTGCAGCACCATTGTCTACTGAAAGCGTAGCGCCATAAGGCACTTTATAGCGTTCTTTCTCACGGCCTTGCTCATCAATTACAGTCAACTCAGTTGAACGCGATACGATAACTAGTTTGCCATCAGAGTTACGAACATACTTAGCGTTGTGTAATTTCAGAGTACCGCCAGTTTTAACTTGTACACTGTTCTCAGCAGACGCTCTAGATGCAGCACCACCGATGTGGAAGGTACGCATTGTAAGCTGTGTTCCTGGCTCACCAATCGATTGAGCTGCAATAACACCAACCGCTTCACCCGAACCCACCATGTGTCCACGAGCAAGGTCACGACCGTAGCAGTTTGCACATACACCATGGTCATTGTCACAAGTGATAACCGAACGAACCATAACAACATCAACTGAATTAGCTTCTAGCATGTCTACCAGCTGCTCATCAAGCAACACGTTACGCTTTACTAATACATCGTTAGTACCAGGCTTAACAACATCTTCTGCGACTACGCGTCCTAGAACACGTTCACGCAAGGGCTCAACTACGTCACCACCTTCAATCAGTGGCGTCATTTTAACGCCTTCGAAAGTGCCGCAATCGTCATTGGTAATAACCAAATCTTGCGCAACATCTACTAGACGACGCGTTAAATAACCTGAGTTAGCCGTTTTAAGTGCCGTATCGGCCAAACCTTTACGAGCTCCGTGAGTTGAGATGAAGTACTGAAGTACGTTCAGACCTTCACGGAAGTTTGCAGTGATAGGGGTTTCAATGATTGAACCATCTGGTTTAGCCATCAAGCCACGCATACCTGCAAGTTGACGAATCTGCGCGGGGCTACCTCGAGCACCGGAGTCGGCCATCATATAAACTGAGTTGAAAGACTTTTGCTCTTCCATCTCACCGTCTCTGTTCATAACAGTTTCGGTTTTTAAATTATCCATCATCGCGTTGGCAACTTCGTCGTTAGCACGAGACCAAATATCGATGACTTTGTTGTAACGCTCACCAGCAGTTACAAGACCAGAGTTGAATTGCTCTTGAATCTCAATTACTTCAGCTTCAGCAGCGTTAATTAACTCTTTCTTAGCGTCTGGAATAACCATATCGTCGATGCCAACAGATGCACCTGCAATCATTGCATAATGAAAGCCTGAATACATAATTTGGTCAGCAGCAATAACGGTATCTTTAAGCCCTAGAGTACGATAACACTCGTTTAGTAGCTTAGAGATTTGCTTTTTACCCATCGCTTGGTTAATGATTTCAAAAGGTAAACCTTTTGGTAAAATCAAAGAGAATATCGCACGACCAACGGTAGTATCGATAATTGAGGTTCTCTCATGTTTTTCACCATTCTCATCAACATCGTATTCAGTAATACGTACTTTTACGCGAGCATGTAGCTCAGCAGAATCAGTACGGTAAGCTTTTTCAGCTTCATGCGGGCTGGTAAATACCATGCCTTCGCCTTTACCGTTTACACGGTCACGAGTTAGATAATAAAGACCTAATACAACATCCTGTGAAGGAACAATGATCGGCTCACCATTCGCTGGCGACAAGATGTTATTGGTAGACATCATCAAGGCGCGAGCTTCAAGCTGTGCTTCAATTGTTAGTGGTACGTGAACTGCCATTTGGTCACCATCGAAGTCGGCGTTATAAGCCGCACATACTAATGGATGCAATTGAATCGCCTTGCCTTCGATTAAGGTAGGTTCAAACGCTTGTATACCTAGTCTGTGAAGAGTAGGTGCACGGTTAAGTAACACTGGATGTTCACGAATAACTTCGTCAAGAACGTCCCATACTTCCGGCGCTTCGCGCTCAACTAATTTCTTAGCTGCTTTGATGGTTGTTGCTAAACCACGACCTTCAAGTTTACCGTAGATAAACGGCTTGAATAATTCAAGTGCCATTTTCTTAGGTAAACCACACTGGTGTAAACGTAGTGTAGGACCAACAGTAATAACTGAACGCCCAGAGTAGTCAACACGCTTACCAAGTAAGTTTTGACGGAAACGCCCTTGCTTACCTTTAATCATATCAGCAAGTGATTTTAGAGGACGCTTGTTAGAGCCTGTGATAGCACGACCGCGACGGCCATTATCAAGCAATGCATCTACCGCTTCTTGCAACATACGTTTTTCGTTACGTACAATAATGTCAGGTGCAGCAAGGTCTAACAGACGCTTCAAACGGTTGTTACGGTTGATCACACGACGATACAAATCGTTCAAATCAGAAGTTGCAAAACGACCACCGTCTAGTGGTACTAAGGGGCGCAACTCTGGCGGTAATACTGGAAGTACAGTCAAAATCATCCACTCTGGCTTATTGCCAGACTGCTGGAAAGATTCTAATAGCTTCAATCGTTTAGTGATTTTTTTGCGCTTAGTTTCAGAGGTAACGCTAGGTAGCTCTTCGCGCATTACTGCAACGTCAGATGCAACATCTAAGGCCTTAAGTAATTCAAAAACGGCTTCGGCACCCATTTTTGCATCAAAATCGTCGCCATGTTCTTCTAAGGCGTCTAAGTATTCTTCTTCATTTAACAACTGGCTTTGCAGCAAGTCAGTCATGCCTGGTTCGGTAACAACATACGATTCGAAGTAAAGTACTCGTTCGATGTCACGTAAGGTCATGTCAAGCATCAAACCAATGCGTGATGGAAGTGACTTAAGGAACCAAATATGAGCTACTGGGCTAGCCAGTTCTATGTGACCCATGCGCTCGCGACGCACTTTAGTCAATGTAACTTCTACGCCGCATTTTTCACATATAACGCCGCGATGTTTTAAGCGCTTATATTTGCCACAAAGACATTCGTAGTCTTTCACTGGGCCAAAAATACGAGCACAAAAAAGACCGTCACGTTCAGGTTTAAACGTACGGTAATTAATGGTTTCAGGCTTTTTCACCTCACCGAATGACCACGAGCGGATCATATCTGGCGATGCAAGACCAATTTTGATGTTATCAAATTCTTCGGTCTTGTTTTGCTGTTTAATAAACTTTAATAAGTCTTTCACATCTCTCTCCCAACGGAGTCTGTATCACGGCCCAGTGGCTTTAAACAATGCACACTGGGCCAACCTGTCATTTTGCTATAAATCGCTCAATAGAGACGCTTATTGTTCTTCTAGCTCAATGTTAATACCCAATGAACGGATTTCTTTCAACAATACGTTGAACGACTCTGGCATGCCAGGTTCCATTCTATGGTCACCGTCTACAATGTTCTTATACATTTTAGTACGGCCATTAACATCGTCTGATTTCACTGTTAGCATTTCTTGCAAGGTATACGCAGCACCGTATGCTTCTAGTGCCCACACTTCCATCTCTCCGAAGCGTTGACCACCAAATTGTGCTTTACCACCTAGTGGCTGCTGAGTAACCAAGCTGTAAGAGCCGGTAGAGCGTGCGTGCATTTTATCATCCACTAAGTGGTTGAGTTTCAGCATGTACATGTAACCAACGGTTACAGGACGCTCAAACGCACGGCCAGTACGACCATCAAACAGGGTGATTTGACCTGATTCAGGAATGTCAGCCAACTTCAACATTTGCTTAATTTCTTCTTCTCGCGCACCGTCAAAGACTGGAGTAGCGATTGGAACACCTTTGCGAAGATTCTCGGCAAGACGCTTAATTTCATCATCACTGAAAGTATCAAGGTCAACTTTTTGATGCGATTCACCAAGGTCGTACACTTCTTTTAAGAAGTTACGTAGCTTAGCCACTTCTTGATGTTCTTTAACCATACGGTCAATTTTCACACCAAGTCCGTGAGCAGCCATTCCTAAGTGCGTCTCAAGAATTTGTCCGATATTCATTCGCGATGGTACACCGAGCGGATTAAGCACGATGTCAACCGGAGTACCGTCAGCATCGTAAGGCATATCTTCAACTGGTTGAATAGCTGAGATTACACCTTTGTTACCATGACGACCGGCCATCTTATCACCGGGCTGAATACTACGCTTAACAGCTAAGTACACTTTGACAATCTTCAATACGCCAGGCGCTAAATCGTCACCTTGGGTGATTTTGCGACGCTTGGTTTCAAATTTCTTGTCAAAGTCATTCTTAATTTCAGAATGTTGCTCAGCAGCTTGGTCAAGCTCGGTTTGTGCATCTTCATCTTTCAGGACTAAATCGAACCATTTTTCCCGAGGCATACTGTCTAGCTTAGTCTGGTCAATACCTGATCTAAGCAACTGATTTTGTGCACGGGCAAAAATACCGTCAGCTAAAATCTTGAACTCATCGCCAAGATCTTTCTTAACCTGGCGAAGCTGCATTTCTTCGATTTCAACTGCACGCTTATCTTTTTCAACGCCATCACGTGTAAAGACCTGAACATCAATAACAGTACCTGTAACACTATTGGGTACACGCAAAGAGGTATCTTTAACGTCAGACGCCTTTTCGCCGAAGATTGCTCTCAGAAGCTTCTCTTCTGGAGTAAGCTGCGTTTCGCCTTTCGGCGTCACTTTACCTACCAGAATATCGCCACCGCGAACTTCAGCACCAATATAGACAACACCAGATTCATCCAGCTTACCTAACGCAGATTCACCCACATTTGGAATATCTGAGCTGATTTCTTCTGGACCAAGCTTGGTATCGCGAGCGATACAGCTTAGCTCTTGAATATGAATAGTTGTAAATCTGTCTTCCTCAGCAACACGCTCAGAAATTAAGATTGAATCCTCAAAGTTGTAACCGTTCCAAGGCATAAATGCGATACGCATGTTCTGGCCAAGTGCTAATTCACCTAAGTCAGTAGACGGACCGTCGGCCAGTACGTCTCCAGCAACAATCGGCTCACCCACATTACAAGTAGGTCGCTGATTGATACAGGTGTTTTGGTTAGAACGAGTGTACTTTGTAAGATTATAAATATCGATACCGGCTTCACCAGGCATCATTTCGTTGTCATTTACCTTAACAACAATGCGACTAGCATCTACATAATCAACCGTACCACCACGCTTAGCAATTACCGTAACACCAGAGTCAACTGCAACAGTTTTCTCCATGCCGGTTCCCACTAAAGGCTTATCAGCACGCAATGTCGGAACTGCTTGACGTTGCATGTTAGAACCCATCAGCGCTCGGTTAGCATCATCATGTTCAAGGAACGGGATAATACTAGCAGCGATGGACACGATCTGCTGTGGTGAAACATCCATGAACGTGATGTCTTGACGCTGAACTAAAGTAGTTTCACCGCGCAGACGACATGGAATTAAGTCTTCTACTAAGCCGTTGTTTTTGTCTAATAATACGTTAGCCTGCGCAATCGCATACTGACCTTCTTCAATTGCTGAAAGGTATTCAATATCGTCTGTGACAACACCGTTTACAATTTTACGATATGGAGTTTCAAGGAAACCAAAATCGTTAGTACGTGCGAAACTTGCCAAAGAGTTGATCAAACCAATGTTTGGACCTTCTGGGGTTTCAATTGGACATACACGACCATAATGCGTTGGATGTACGTCACGTACTTCAAAGCCAGCACGTTCACGAGTCAAACCACCCGGACCTAACGCAGAAATACGACGCTTATGCGTGACCTCTGATAGTGGGTTGTTTTGATCCATAAACTGAGAAAGTTGGCTAGAACCAAAGAACTCTTTAACGGCAGCCGAGATAGGCTTCGCGTTAATAAGATCCTGAGGCATAATGCTATCAAGGTCGCCCAAACTTAGACGCTCTTTAACCGCACGTTCAACACGAACAAGACCAACACGGAATTGGTTTTCAGCCATTTCACCAACAGAACGAATTCTGCGGTTACCTAAGTGGTCAATATCGTCCACTTCATCTTTACCATCACGAATAGTAATCAGTTGCTGCATTACAGCGATGATATCGGCTTTGTTTAATGTGCCAGCGCCCGTTGATTCATCACGACCAATTCGACGGTTAAACTTCATACGACCTACCGCTGATAAATCATAGCGGTCTTCAGAGAAGAATAAATTGTCAAAAAGATTTTCTGCTGCATCTTTTGTTGGCGGCTCGCCAGGACGCATCATACGATAAATTTCAACAAGTGCTTCTAGGCGGTTGCTGGTAGGGTCAATTCTGAGCGTATCAGAAATATAAGAGCCATGATCAAGTTCGTTGATATACAACATATGGAACTCATTGATACCAACTTCTTTAACCGCATCTAGTGCTTCTAATGTAATTTCGTCATTCGCATTCACTAATACTTCACCAGTATCTTCACTGATTAACGTAGTAGCGAATACTTTGCCCAGCAAGTACTCTGGGGGGATAGGTAACTCTTTAACTTTAGCTTTTTCAAGCGCACGTGTATGACGTGCAGAGATACGACGACCTTCTTCAACGATGACTTCGCCTTTCTTGTCCAAAATATCGAATTGTGCGGTTTCGCCGCGCAAACGATCTGGAACAACGTCCATCATGAAGTTTTCTTCATTCACACGCACAGACACTTTATCGAAGAATACATCGAGTACTTCTTCAGTGTTCATTTCAAGTGCGCGTAACATGATTGTCGCAGGTAACTTTCTACGACGGTCTATACGTACAAATAAGTTATCTTTGGGATCGAATTCAAAGTCTAACCACGAACCACGGTAAGGAATAACGCGAGCGTTATATAACACTTTACCAGAACTGTGGGTTTTACCCTTATCGTGATCAAAGAACACGCCAGGGGAGCGATGAAGTTGCGATACAATAACACGCTCTGTGCCATTGATTACAAAGGTACCATTTTCCGTCATTAACGGAATTTCACCCATGTAAACTTCTTGCTCTTTGATATCTTTAACAGTACCAGGAGCCGCTTCTTTATCAAATAATACGAGGCGTAATTTTACGCGCAGGGGTGCAGAGTATGTGACACCACGGATCTGACATTCTTTTACGTCAAACACAGGCTCACCTAAACGGTAAGACACGTATTGGAGTTCTGAATTACCAGAATAACTCTTTATGGGAAATACTGAACGGAACGCAGATTCCAAGCCATACTGGCCTTCTGTGTCGAGTTCAATAAATTTCTTAAATGAATCCAGTTGTATTGATAGAAGGTATGGAATTTCCAATACCTGAGGGCGCTTGCCAAAATCCTTACGGATACGTTTCTTTTCATTATAAGAGTAAACCATGGGTTCCTCAGCCGACTGATTTTAGACCCAACCTGCTACACCACTACTTTTTGTGTAACAAACTTCCTGTACCCTTTTCAAGGAACGGTGCTTAAGCATGAACCAAAACAGTCGATATTGGATTGGTAATCATGACTTATGCATATTCCTCGCGCTACTTTCAACCATATATAAAAGGGTAGAAATTTTATAATTGATATAGCGCAAAAAGGCTGATGGTTAAAAACCATCAGCCTAAGCCTAATAAAGGCCAGTCAAATAATTAAAACTAATTACTTAACTTCAACTTCAGCGCCAGCTTCTTCAAGCGTCTTCTTCAGTTCGTCAGCTTCCGCTTTCGCGACGCCTTCTTTAATTGCTTTAGGTGCAGACTCTACCACTTCTTTAGCTTCTTTCAAGCCAAGACCGGTAGCTGCACGTACAGCTTTAATTACAGCAACTTTATTTGCGCCGAAAGAGGTAAGAACTACGTCGAACTCTGTTTGCTCTTCAGCTACTTCTGCTGCTGCCGCTGGACCTGCTGCTACAGCTACTGCTGCTTGTGCAGACACACCGAATTTTTCTTCAGCTGCTTCAATCAATTCAACCAAATCCATTACTGGCATTTCGGCGATTGCGTTTAGTATATCTTCTTTAGTTAGAGCCATTTCTCTAAAACTCCTGGGTATAATGTTAAAAATTCAAATTGCCAAAAACGCCAATTATTTGGTGTCTTTGATAGCCGCCAATACACGTGCAAACTTAGAAGGAATTTCGTTAACTGTTTGAACGAATTTACCAACCGGTGCTTTAAAGGTAGCAAGTAGTTGAGCTAATGCTTCGTCTCTGGTAGGTAGTGATGCTACTGCGTCCAACTTCTCTGGACCCATTAGACCATTACCAATCGTTAACGCAGTTACCTTTAGCTTTGGATTTCCCTTTGCGTAGTCTTTAAACAAACGCGCTGCTGCACCAGGTGCATCAATAGAGAAACCATAAATTAAAGGACCAGTTAACGCAGAATCGATATCAGCGAACTTACTATCGGATAAAGCGCGTTTTGCAAGGGTGTTACGAATTACTTTTAAGTAAACGCCCTGCTCACGAGCTTTAACACGTAGGTCAGTAAGTTCTCCTACTTCCATACCACGGTATTCAGCGACGGCAACGGATAGTGCGCGAGATGCAACTTCATTTATCTCAGCTACAATCTCTTTTTTAGCTGCTAAGCCTAGTGCCACTGACTTCACCTCTTAAAATCTGATAACTCGTCCAACACTCTATTGTGTTTTCCAAAGCCATCAGGGTTTACAGATTGATACTCCTCATTAACTTTCGCTAATTGAGAGTACCGCTCTACGGTGTACATTTCCCAGAGAGTCTGAGTCATATCACCGTCTGCGCAGGCAATTAATTAAGTAAGGCATTGAATGCGGGAGTTCTCTTACCTCTCCTGCTGCCTAACACCTGCGGTCTTGGACGGGAGTAAATGCAATAAAGCATCAACTCCAACCCATTACCTTAAAGAGTATAAGCTTATGCTTGGCTAATCGACCCTTGGTCAATTGCCACGCCAGCACCCATCGTGGTGCTTAAGCTTACTTTCTTAATATATATACCCTTCGCTGAAGAAGGCTTCGCTTTCTTAAGCGCTTCTAGCAAAGATTCAAGATTTTCTTTGATTTGCGTTGGTTCGAATGCAATCTTACCAATACTTGCGTGAATAATTCCATTTTTATCGTTACGATATCTAACTTGACCAGCTTTTGCGTTTTTAACAGCAGTTGCTACGTCAGGGGTAACCGTACCCGTTTTTGGATTTGGCATTAGACCACGTGGACCTAAGATTTGACCAAGCTGTCCAACAACACGCATAGCGTCTGGGCTAGCTACAACAACGTCAAAATTCATTTCGCCTTTCTTAACCAGCTCTGCAAGGTCTTCCATACCAACGATATCAGCGCCAGCTTCTTTTGCTGCGTCTGCATTGGCGCCTTGTGTGAACACTGCAACTCTTACGTCTTTGCCAGTTCCGTTAGGTAGCACTGTTGCACCACGAACGTTTTGGTCAGATTTACGAGCGTCAATACCAAGGTTAATTGAAACATCAATACTTTCTGCAAACTTAACAGTTGCGAACTCTTTCAAAAGTCCTACCGCTTCGTCAAATTCATATTCTTTGGTCACATCAACTTTTTCGTTGATTGCACGCATACGCTTAGATAATTTAGCCATTCTCTTAACCCTCTACCTTTAAACCCATGCTGCGAGCAGAACCCGCAATCGTATTAACAGCAGCGTCTAAGCTTGCTGCGGTAAGATCAGGTTCTTTCGTTTTTGCAATTTCTTCTAACTGCGCACGAGTAACTGTCCCAACTTTTTCAGTATTTGGACGACCTGAACCACTCTTAATGCCTGCTGCTTTCTTTAGTAAGAAAGATGCTGGTGGGGTTTTAGTTTCAAATGTAAAAGAACGATCTTCGTACACTGTAATAACAACAGGTACCGGCGCGCCTTTTTCTAAAGATTCTGTTTTTGCGTTAAACGCCTTACAGAATTCCATGATATTTACACCGTGTTGACCTAGTGCTGGACCAACTGGAGGTGAAGGATTAGCAGCACCAGCCGCTACCTGAAGCTTGATTAAGCCTGAGACTTTCTTTGCCATGTTTTTAATGCTCTCTGATTGCGGGTTAAACGCCTCATAGATATAGAGAATATCTATTTCGCCGGCTTCCCATCCATAAAAAAGGGCGCAAAGTATAGGCTTTTTCGTTTTTTATAGCAAGCCTTAATTTACACTTATACAGTGTCTTGAGTAACTATTTTTGCGACGCTGAAAATGGTTCGCTTGGTAATGATTGATTAGCAATCGCATCATGCATTTACACTGAGCTTACAGCCATCATAAAAAAAGCGCCTAATGGCGCTTTTTTTTGTGTTTAAGCAAAAGATTTGCAATTATGACTTTGGTAAGATTACCGTGTCAATTACATGAATCACACCATTGCTCGCAGCAATGTCAGTTTGCACTACTGTTGCGTTATCTACCATTACTGTAGAACCTTCAACTTTTACTGTAATGTCTTGACCCTGTAAAGATGTTGCTGATGTTACTTTTACTACGTCAGCCGCCATTACTTTACCTGGTACTACATGATAAGTAAGAACCGCAATTAATGTATCTTTGTTTTCAGGCTTCAATAAGTCTTCAACTGTGCCAGCAGGTAGTTTTGCAAATGCTTCGTTAGTTGGTGCAAATACCGTTAGTGGACCTTCACCTTTCAATGCGTCAACTAAGCCAGCTGCTTTGACTGCTGCAACCAAGGTTGAGAAACTCTCGTTCGATGCTGCTACGTCAACAATATCCATTGAAGTTGCGGCTTTTTCTTTGTGGTTGTGAGCAAAAACTGCAAAACTTAACATTACTGCTGCTACTGCTGTCGTCGCTTTAATTAGAATCTTTTTCATGTTTGGATATCCCCTATTTAGAATATGAATGACAAGTGTCGCCAATACATACAACGACGAGTTACATTTGGATGTTATATTAACTATGTTTAATCATTGCATATTTGTTGCAGTAGGAACTTGGTGAATGAAAAACAACCCTCTAGCGCTATTGAGAGCTATTTTTTGCTTCAAATCTACAGGCACAAAAAAACCAGCATAAAGCTGGTTTCTTGCAAACTTTTTCAAATTAGCCTTTTTCGACTTGCCCAAATTCTAACTCTACTGGAGTTGAACGGCCGAATATAAGAACAGACACCTTCAGGCGACTTTTATCATAATCAACTTCTTCAACCACACCATTAAAGTCTGCAAACGGTCCATCATTAACCCGAACGACTTCACCCGGCTCAAATAATGTCTTCGGCTTAGGCGAATCAACAGACTCTTCAAGCCTGTTCAGAATAGCATCTGCTTCTTTTTGGGTAATCGGCATAGGTTTATCTGATGTTCCACCAATAAAGCCCAGCACACGTGGTATGCTTTTAACCAAGTGCCAAGAATCTTCATTCATTTCCATTTCCACTAATACATAACCTGGAAAGAACTTTCGTTCAGATCTACGTTTTTGACCGGCACGCATCTCGACTACTTCTTCGGTTGGCACCAAGATTTCACCAAAATACGCTTCCATCTCATGCATTTTTATATATTCTTCGAGAGTCTTTTTTACGCGACCTTCATACTGAGAAAAAGCCTGTACGACGTACCACTTTTTATCTGACATGGTTTACGCTCCAATTCCGGTGACTAAACCAATTGCCCAAACTAATACCATATCAATCAGATATAACATCAGTCCAACAACTGCAGTTGCGGCGAGTATTACCAGAGTCATGCGCACGACTTCTTGGCGTGATGGCCACACCACTTTACGCACTTCAATTCTCGCGTCTTTTGCGAAGGTCAAAAAGATTTGGCCTTTTTCTGTAGTAGAGGCGATGCCCAAAGCAACCACAACAACAGTGACTGCGACGAGTGCTCTGTATAGCACTGAGACTTCCTCGTATGCGCCATACCCATATACTAATCCGCCCAATAGCACAGCTACGACTAGCCACTTAACCATATCTAATGGATTAGATGTACTTTCTGCCTTATCACTCATTCGTGTTACCTTAGCAAAACACCGTATATCATTACGATGCTATTAATCTGTTTTACACACTCAGAATGGCAGGGGTGGAGGGACTCGAACCCCCAACCATCGGTTTTGGAGACCGCTGTTCTACCAATTCGAACTACACCCCTAAATTCTGATGCGCATACAATAGTTACACTACCCTTGTGAAGTTGTTTATCTTGTGGAATTTTACAGCATCATAAGGGAGGGACGCGTATTATACTGACACCGTCAAAGGATACAAGCTAAAGTCTTCATAAATATCGTGTCTAGTTTATATCGACAAAAAAATAACAGTGGCAGCGAGCAATATAATACTCTACGGTTAATCTATATTAGCCTGGAGACAAATTATGAATGCCCATGAGCATGCCCCTCTATCAGACTTCATAAAATACCCGCCAAATGAGATGTTAACTCGGTCGCAAACCTTTTATGCAGACGTCAAAAGACGCCATAGTGTCCGCCAATTTAGCGCTCAAGAGGTTCCGCGAGAACTTATCGAAACGTGTATTCAGTCAGCAGCGACGGCGCCAAGTGGTGCCAATCATCAACCGTGGCATTTCGTTGCAATCAGTTCACCGGACGTGAAAAAGCAAGTAAGAGAGCAAGCAGAAAGCCACGAGCAAAGATTTTATCAAGGTTCAGCGGGAGAACAATGGTTAGAGGCTCTCAAACCATTAGGCACTGACGCACAGAAGCCCTATCTAGAAACCGCTCCATGGTTGATTGCTATATTTAGCCAAAAAAAAGGCGGTGTTGAAGCAGGCCAAAAGCAGCAAAACTATTACATACATGAGTCTGTTGGCATCGCTACTGGCATCTTAATTACAGCGCTACATCATGCTGGCTTGGCCACCTTAACCCACACCCCCAAACCCATGAGTTTTTTGTCAAAAATATGCCAAAGACCAGATGACGAAAGACCCTATATGCTTCTAGTTACAGGATTCCCAGCAGATGACGCTACTGTACCTGCTCATGCGCTGAAGAAAAAGGCGCTAAACGAGATCACGAGTTTCTTGTAGGACCACTAAAAATAAGTAAAACTAAAACGTTAATATAACGGTCATGCAATGATTGTCGACCAATTGCTTATTGCACATAAGCAAAATGCAAGGTAACAATAGTGCTGTAATTTCGAGGCTAGAAAAGATAGGAGAAAAAATGAAATCACTTAAGGTTGCCGACTATATGAATCATCGCGCAGTTAAACTCCATGTGGACATGCCGGTGGCTGAAGCCGTAGAAAGTCTATTGCTAAGCAAGCAGACAGGTGGCCCTGTTATTGACGATGATAATAAAGTAGTCGGTTTTTTATCAGAACAAGATTGCTTAAGTCAGATGATCACATCAAGTTATTATCGTGAGCAGGTTTGCCGAGTTGGTGAGATCATGCAGCGCGAGGTCATATCTGTAAAAGGTTATCACTCTGTGCTCGAGCTTGCACAAACCATGCTGCGAGAAAAACCAAAGGTTTATCCGGTCATTGATGACAATGGTTGTTTAATTGGCGCAATTAATCGTTCAGAGGTGCTTAATGCTATTGATGTGCAACTGCGCTCAAGTTACCAGTCTTAGTTCTCGTTATAGGTATTCTAAATGAACATTTCACTGTCAGAGCTCTCTACCAATAGTGTGTATCACTTAATGACGCAAACAGTCGTACCGCGACCTATCGCCTGGGTATTAAGTGAGAACCACGATAGTAGCTTAAATCTAGCGCCATTTTCTTATTTTAATGCCATTTGTAGCGACCCGCCGTTGTGCATATTATCTATGGGTAAAAAACCTGATGGTGACACCAAAGATACTGCGGTTAATTTAAGTGTGGGTGCTCAATGCGTGGTCCATATTGCACAGGTCCAACATGCTGATTTAGTTACAGCCACCGCCGCAACCATGGCGTATGGCGAAAGTGAAATACAGGCCACCGAGCTAAAATTGCTGAACCATTCTAATTGGGCACTTAAACGTATTGCCGAATGCCCAATAGCATATTATTGCAAGGTTCACAGTGTGCAACAAATTGGTAATACACCGCAACAAGTCGTATTTGTCGAAGTCTTAGAAGTGTATATAGATGATAAGGTTGCTACGGTGAGCAATGGACGCATAAGCGTTGACGCACTTAAAGTTAATCCGCTCGCTAGATTAGGCGCAAATCAATATGCCAGCTTAGGTGAAGTGTTTAGTAAAGCACGGCCAAAATAACAACAAGGCTTATAAACGCAATCATATCGATTTATGTATCGATATGATTGTTATTGGTTATTTATTCTTGGTCTTCTTGCTTACTTGGCATAAACACCTTGAAACCGCATAGCCCAGCGATAGTAATAATACCTACCAACAAACCTAACCAGGGTTCAAATAAGCTAAAAGCCATCGCTGTAATCACCATTGCTCCGCGCTCAGTAGCATCCTCAACTAACGACAGCGCGAGGGTGGCGCAGGCAAAGGCTGTTAAAATTAAGGTAACGGCTAGCGCAACAGGCAGTAAAGGCTCTAGCAAAGTTACCAAAGGCAATAAAATAAATAGAATTGGTAAACCAAATAAGTAAAAACTTCCGATACTATCGAAGATAGAGTCTAGTTTATCTTTACCTTGCGTCCAGCGCTTAAGTAAGACCACCTGAATCCCGGTCCATAGGACGCCTTGGGTACTGAAAAATGGCGCTATAATTCCCATCAATACATTACGAATACCCGTTGCCATGTGCGCTCGACTACTATTAATCTCTAGCTTTTCATCTGTACGAGCTTTTTGTGCTTGCTCAATCATTTCATTTCCGGTCACTACGTCACCAAAAAACAGAATGTAGGTAATCAAGGCTAAGGGAAATGAGGCGACAAATGTTGCAATAGGTGGCCAGCCAATCATAAATGGGCTCGCTTTTGCCCACAAAGATAAGGAGGCGCCACTTACGTCTAATATTTCCCAGCGAATGTTATATTCAAATTCGCCCGTAAAATACCCTACCGTGCCCGCAATGATGAATCCGGGCAATAAACCAAAGCCCAATACTTTAGCTAGGCCTTTGTTTCGCATAGCCATGCCTTGAAGGGGTTTAGAAAATGCAAAAAGCAAACAAACTGCTACTCCCAAAGTACCTGCTATTGGCGCTGACTGAAATACATTAGCAGCATCGCCATCTTTAGTTACTCGCATGAACGCAGCAATAGCAGCGCCCAAAATGATACCGCCTTTAAATACATTGGGCACAATCTGAATGAGCTTCGCCCCTAAACCTGTGGCGCCTAAAAATATTAATATAGCGGCAAAGTTCAGCGACAGTGCTGTCATTGCTTGAAACTGAGACGCGTGATCGCCCAAATAAGCTGGCGTGGTAATGAAAGCCACCACAAAAGGAATAGCCGGTGTCAACCAACCCGGCGCATAGGGGTCTCCAAACAACATCCAAGAAAAAGAAATAAGGAGGCTATGAAACATAGCCATCACAACTGCTTCTTCAAAGCTTAGGCCAAGGAGTGCCATGAAATACGGGACCAATGCAAGGCCTGTTGCACCTGCAACAGCAAAACCTTGCAGCATATCGGGTAATGAAAAGCGTAAATGTATAAAAGGGATCCGCATAGTAAATGGGCCCCATCTAAATCCTGGTTGTACTTCCCCGTCTTGACGCTGTTTTAGCATATTCTCTTCTCTTATTATAAAGCTTCTCGTATCATTCCTAATCTGATGTAATTTCAGACGGAACAAGACAAGCCGCAACTGCAAATTCAAATATTATACTAACCCATTAGTACATTAAAATTTACAAAAAAGACTCAATTAATTAACAAGGGAAGTCAAATGCTTAATAAACCTCAGCTCGCCATTATGTTAGACCTGCAAAATAAGATGAATACAAAGGTGAATCCCGACTGGCTTAATGCAGGGTATGCCTACCTGCGAGCGGCAATGATTGAGTCTGTAGAAGCTATCGAACACCATGGCTGGAAATGGTGGAAAGCCCAGAGCTTAGATTTACCGCAGGTACAGATGGAACTGGTTGATATTTGGCATTTCGCTCTGTCACATGTTTTGATTGAACATAAAGGTAATATTGAAGCAGCCAGTGAGCAGATTGAACGCGCCTTGCTTGATTCACACACTCACCTTTCATTTGATGGAATAAGCTTCAACATTGATGAGTTGTCATTGGTAGATAATTTAGAATTAATGGCTGGCTTGTGTGTTGTTAAACGCTTTGACATTAAACTTTTCACACGTATTGTTGAGCAAGCAGAAATGACCTCTCAGTCGCTTTTTGAGCAGTATGTTGGAAAGAACGTGTTAAATTTTTTCCGTCAAGATAATGGATATAAAGCCGGCAGTTACGTAAAAATATGGAATGGTCGTGAAGATAATGAACACCTAGTAGATGTAATGGCATTATTAGATAGTACAGATGTAGATTATGCACAGGTACTTTATCAAAAGCTCGAAGAACGATATCCAAGATAAACGCGGCGAAAAAAGGAATCTATCTTAATGTTTAACATAAGCAGAATATTTCACTTCTTAAAATTGTCGCTATTAATGTGTGCCTTTATTAGCGGACAGTCAGCTTCTCAAATAAGTGACATTTCCGACACATCGCCCGCACATCTAGACAAGCTTTTTAAACAACAGAAATTTAAAGACGTGGTTACAAGCATTAAGCAGATGCCAACACAATCTCTTAGCGAGGAGCATTATCGTTTTTTAATCTACAGCTTGGCCGACAAAGATTTAGACGACGCCGAGCATGCTGCTCAACAAGCGATTGAACAGTTTCCTAATTCGCCAGATGTTTATCTCATGCACGCAAGCATCATGGGTCAACAAGCGAGTGATTCACTACTAAGCGCCCTAAGCTATGCCAAAAAGGCCAGAATTAGTCTTGAAACGGCAGTAAGCCTAGCTCCCGACGAGCTTAAGTACCACATAGCATTACTGAGTTTTCATTTGAATGCACCCAGCATTGCCGGCGGTGATAAAGTTCAAGCATTAGAGCAAGTGCAAATAATAAAAGGCCTCGATGCCATAGCAGGTGCAACCAATTTAGCTTGGTATTATCAAGTAATGGAACGCCCAGAGGATGCACTAGCATTACTAAAACAAGCGAATCAAGACTATCCGCAGAATATTGATATCTTGAATTCCTTGGCTAACCTTGCAATCTCTCGGCAAGAATATGCTCAGGCAATCTTATATTATCAAGGCATTACGGAGCTAAACTTAGAACCTCCAGTCGAAGACCTTAAAATCTTAGAGGAGTATGAGGAGGCTCTATATAGGCAGCTCAATGCACATTACCAAATTGGAAGAGCTGCGCTCGTTGGTAAAACAAACTTAACTGAAGGCTTAATGCATCTGCAAAACTATATCAATCACAGACAAAACCCCAAATTTATAGGCTCGCTCGACACCAGTGGCCTGCCGTCTGTTGAATGGGCGAAACTGCGCATGAGTGCTTTATTACTAGCCGACAATCAGAAGCAGCAAGCACAAACCCTATTTGCCACTATTACGCTAGATAAAGTCAGTGACAACATGCAAAATATTCACAGCAAACTAAAAAAAGAATTAAAGTAGTGGGACATCAATAGTGATATTTATTTTAAGTAGTAAGGATTAGATTTGCGACATCTTCCAGATTTTTTTAAAGGTATGGCAATGGGCGCAGCTGATGTTGTGCCCGGTGTATCAGGCGGCACTATCGCCTTTATCACCGGTATACTTGACCCCTTATTAGACGGAATCCGTAAAATCAATCCATCGCTTCTAAACATGATTAAGCATCAAGGTATCAAGGCTGCATTAGTTCATATCAATGCCTGGTTTTTGTTGGCCGTGTTTGGCGGAATTTTAACCAGTATATTGAGTCTGGCTAAAGTGATTTCTTGGTTATTGAGTAACTATCCTATACCGGTATGGTCATTCTTTTTTGGTCTAATTTTGTTCTCAGTCATTCATATGCTCAAACAAGTAAAAAGCTTTAATACAGTAAGACTTGTGCTATTCGTAATTGGTGTTGTATTTGCTTACATCATTACGATGCTAAACCCGATTGCGCTCGAAGTAAGTTACCTTAACTTTTTTATCGCAGGATGCATCGCCATATGCGCTATGATTTTACCTGGGATCTCCGGCAGCTTTATTCTGCTGCTGCTCGGTTTATACCCTGCTGTACTTGCTGCAGTAAAGGGGATGGAAGTAGGTATGCTTGCCGTTTTTGCCTTTGGCTGCTTGGTGGGTTTACTTAGCTTTAGTCACGTATTGTCTGCATTATTACGCAAGTTTCATGATGAAACAGTCATGTTTTTAACAGGCTTAATGCTCGGTACCCTTGGTAAAATATGGCCATGGAAAGAAGTACTCACATGGCGAGTCAATTCAAAAGGTGAGCAAGTCGCATTAAGCGAACAAAATCTTTCACCTATGCAGTTTGAACAAGTCACTGGCCAGTCTTCTGATTTAGTATACGCCGTCATTTGCTTATTAATAGGCATCGGCTTGGTGTGGAGTTTAGAAAAGTTTGGCAGCAAAGCTCATTCATAAAACGCTACTCAAAACACTCATAAATAAAATAAGCTCATTAGGATAAAATATGAAATACATTGTTATAGGCATAATAATCGTCATCGCGATATTCCTGTTTGCTAGAAGCGCAAGCAATAAAAAAGATGCCGCTGAAAATATTGAAATCGGCAGTAATTTTTTAATCGAAAATAAAGCGAATGCAGACATAATAGAAACTGGCTCTGGTCTGCAATATGAAGTTTTGCAACGAGGCGACGGTAACGAGCGTCCTAGCGCAAGGTCAACCGTTAAAGTCCACTATCATGGTACTTTATTAGACGGCACCGTATTTGATAGCTCAGTAGATAGAGGTGAGCCAATTAGTTTCCCACTAAATCAAGTCATTAAGGGTTGGACCGAGGGTGTGCAGCTAATGGTGGTAGGTGATAAATTCAAATTTTTCATTCCATCTGAGCTTGCTTATGGGAATCGAGCGACAGGTAAAATAGCCGCTGGTTCTTTATTAGTCTTTGAAGTAGAGCTTCTTGAAATTCAGTAATGCGGAGAAAGTTATGAATTGGACTATCGTCAAATATATTCTTATCTTTTTAGTGATTAACTTTGCCGCACTTGCAATAGGTGGATTTGCCACGAGCGCTGCGGTAAGTGGTGAGTGGTACACATCTATCAACAAAGCACCATGGACACCGCCAGGTTGGGTATTTGGCGCTGCTTGGAGCTCTATTATGGTTTGCTTTGCCTTTTTTATGGCATTTGCATTAAACAGCGTGGATCATAAAAAGAAGCTACTATCGCTATTTGCCATTCAATGGCTTTTAAACGTGAGTTGGAATCCGGTTTTCTTTGTCTACCACTATGCATTCGCTGGATTAATCGTAATCGTTACACTGACAATTTTAGTCGGCTATTTTCTTTTTCACTATTGGTCAAATTTAAAAGCTAAGGCCCTGTTTATTGCGCCGTACTTAATATGGTTAATCATTGCTACATCGCTTAATCTTTATATCGTGCTTTATAACTAACATTGAATCGCTGTGCGGTATTTACGGCTCAGCTTTATCGTGTATTAAGTGATGCTAAGAAAGCTTGCACATTTGCCACAGTAGCGACTGGGTCTTCCTCATGAGGAACATGCCCAAGTTCATCAAACATAACTAACTGACTATTACTAATATCTTGCTCAAAGCGCTTACCTAATGCTGGAGGAATGAGTCTGTCTTGGTTTCCCCACATAATTAAAGTGGGCACATCTATGCTACCGAGTTGTTCAGTAAATGCGCCTGGTGAGGATTGTAAAAAGCGCTCATTCAAAGCATCGCGGTTCCCCTCACGTAACGCTAGCTCGTAATAACGGTCAATCAGCTCATTAGTCACTAAATTAGGATCCCCGTATACGTTCTTAACACTGCCCTCAACTATTGAGCGTGGAATAAAGTCTTTGAGTAATAAACTGGCAAGCTTACTTTGAGATAGTCTAAAGGCAATTGGCACTGATTCAGATTTAAAGGCGTAACCACTAGGGTCGACGAGCACTAATGCAGATACTCGCTCAGAATGCAGTACTGCTGTTACCCAAGCGATATTCCCACCCAAGGAATTGCCGCCTATAACAGCACTATCGATGTCTAATGCATCTAACACTGCCACAACAACACTAGCGTAATGCTCTATGGTATAGGTGTTAGTTGGCTCAGGGCCCGTTAAACCAAAGCCGGGTAAGTCGAAACGTATTACCCTGCGATGAGTACTTAAAGCCGATGTCCAACCGTCCCAAGTATGCAACGAGGCGCTGGTGCCATGAATAAGCAGTATGGGTTGCATATCACTTCTAGGGCCCTCGTCACGCAAATGAATACTCATACCTTTAATATCCATAAAAGTAGACGGTGGTGTTGCCCAACGCTCTGATAGTTCTGCTACTGTTCGACCAGGCTCTTTGTTTATTTGTACATAAACTACCACGGCAGCAAATGCAGCAAGCACTAGGAGTAACAAAAACATAAACGTTTTTCGCATTGCAGTTATCTCAGTTTAATTATCGGCAATATTAAAGATTAGGAACCAGTCTGACGGCACCTTGAACCACTTGAATATTCAGCGGAAGGCGGCTTAGCATACCAATAGTAGGATCGCTCGTATTTAATCTATAAACCGGATTAACGGCTAGAAATGCATTGATTAAATTCATTGTTTCATTATTTAACAGCGACAAGTTACCTTTAAAACCGCCAGCATCGATGCTCGAATCAAGTAGCTTTACGTTACGTAAAAAGATGGCTTTCGTTTCGCTGTCATAAAACGGACTGCCTTCAATCTGCAAAGCAAGACGCAATGGATATTTCACCAACAAGGCGTCGACCTCAGCACTTGCGTCAAATCCTAATGCGATTACATCTCGACTATCAGGACCAATATTGACGTTGATATCATTAACATCAAATTGAACGTTAACTCCCATCACACGCATACGCTCACTTAACTTTGGTAGTTGCTTGGTAAGCGCGGCTTTTGCATCTGCATCTGTAAACGAAAATATTGAGATCCCTTGGGTCGCGTTGCACGCGCTTAAAAACAAAACGCTGATAATAAGTAACAGTCTCATAATAAACCTTTTAAATATTTGCCATTGAAATTTGGGGGCTACAGCGGCAAATGCCTCCGCTAAAGCTTTAGCCAAAACGTTTATTCCACACCTATAAATCCACCCGTTTGATGCGCCCAAAGCTTGGCATAAATCCCACCTTTTTCAAGCAATTCAGCATGCGAGCCTGACTCTAAAATCTTACCTTCATCTAACACTAATAGCCTGTCCATTTGCGCAATGGTTGAGAGCCTATGCGCAATGGCTAATACTGTTTTATCTTCCATTATTTTAATCAAGCATTCTTGAATAGCTGCTTCTACTTCTGAATCAAGCGCAGAGGTGGCTTCATCTAAAATCAGAATGGGCGCGTCTTTCAACATGACTCTTGCGATCGCGATACGCTGCCTTTGGCCCCCAGATAATTTAACACCGCGTTCCCCCACATGCGCGTCATAACCGGTGCGCCCTGCTGCATCGCTGAGCGTCATAATAAAGTCATGAGCCTCGGCCTGCTTAGCGGCCAGAACCATTTGCTCTTCTGAAGCATCCATACGGCCGTACAAAATATTGTCACGTACAGAGCGATGCATTAGTGAGGTATCTTGGGTCACCATACTAATTTGTGCGCGCAAGCTTTCTTGAGAAATATCTGTAATGGCCTGACCGTCAATACGAATACTACCGCTTTGAATATCATAAAAACGCAGAAGTATATTTACCAAGGTTGATTTGCCTGCCCCTGAGCGCCCCACTAAACCAACTTTCTCACCAGGCTTAATCGCAATAGAAAGGTTTTTGAAGACCGGGATGAGCTGATCACCTTTGCCTGCGTAGGCAAAATTGACTTTATCAAAATCTACCTGGCCACCTTTGACAAGCAAAGCGCTAGCGTGTTCTTTATCTTGTATCTTTGCTGGAATAGCGAGTGTATTGATACCATCTTGCACGGCCCCTATGTTTTCAAACAGCGCCGATACTTCCCACATGATCCACTGAGACATGCCGTTTAAACGTAGGCTTAAACTCACCGCTATGGCAATAGCGCCGCCAGTTACTGCGCCAGCTGTCCATAAATGCACTGACATTGCTGCAATGGCAAATACCAGTATGGAGTTGATACCCCAAACACAAGCTTGCAATACCGTAACCAAGCGCATTTGCGGATATACCGTTTGCAAAAATCCATCCATACCTTCTTTCGCATAATGTTCTTCGCGTTTATGATGACTGAATAATTTTACCGTCATGATATTGGTGTAGCTGTCTACAACGCGGCCTGTCATGATAGAACGCGCATCAGCTTGTTCTTGGGAGATTGCTTTTAAGCGAGGTAGAAAAATTCTAAGTATTACGATGTATATCAGTAACCAAATAATTAATGGCATGGCCAATCGCCAGTCAGTAGAAAACACTAAAGCCACTACTGATATGAAATATACACATATATAAACAGCTAGATTAAGTAGCTTCGTCACAGTTTCTCTGACCGAAAGTGCGGTTTGCATCACTTTAGTGGCTACTCTCCCAGCAAATTCATCCTGATAAAACGACAAACTTTGATTCAGTAAGTAACGATGCGCCATCCAACGGATACGCATGGGATAATTTCCCAATATAGATTGATGTGTAAGTAAAGCCTGCAAAATAACAAAGGCAGGCAGTACTATCAGCACCAATATGCTCATGCCTATTAAGCTCCACTTCTCTTCTTGGATAAAAGTTGAAGGGTCTTTAACGGCAAACCAATCCACAAACTGGCCCATAAAAGCAAACAGTGACACTTCTAAAACTGCTACCAATGCACTTAGAATTGAGACACAAATTAATACTGGCCACATTCCCTTTGAAAAATATCTGCAGAACGCGAATAAAGATTTGGGTGGCTGCTCAGGGGCTTCTAATGGGAAAGGTTGGGTTAACTTTTCAAAAAATGAAAACATGCACGCTCGGTTTTAATAAACAAATGAAAACAAAATAGAGCAATATAATAGCACAATTAGGCTTGCAGACTTTTATGGTTTTGTGATGAGGGCTAGTCCAATTAACCAAAGCGTAAAGCTCTTGTTGCACATCTCTAGTGGTGGCCACGCGAGGCATACCTGGACCCCATAAAGCTTACGCAATATGAGCAGTTTAATCGAGAGTGCAGGTCAACACTTTGCTAGCAAACAGGTCCTATGGTTTATTCCCAAGTATTCTTAATTTTTCTCTAACCGTATCCTCATGCTGCTTACCCCATTGCTCAATAGTCATACTGGCATCTTTGTCCGCGCGAGCTTTTGCGATCTTAAAAAATTCGTTTGCCTGACCTTGCTCAAGCACTGCAATGCCCTCCTCGTCAGCGATGATAATATCGCCGCTGTTTATTGAGACGCCGCCACAAACGATAGGAGGATTAAGCTCTGAAAGCTTAGCCTTTTTACCAGGCTTTGGGATCACGCCACGAGCGAATACTGGAAACTGCATTTCTCTTACTTCGGCTAAATCACGAATGGTGCCGTCAATCACAAAACCTGCAATCCCCCTTGCTTTTGCTATGGCGCATACGTTTCCACCAGCAAGGGCATAAGCATCGTCGGCCTGCGCGACTATAATATCCCCAGGATTAGCTTGATATATAGCCGCATGAAACATGAGGTGGTCGCCCGGGTCACAGCGCACCGTAAACGCGGGCCCCGCTATTCTTGCAATCGGCTTATACAAAGCCTTAATTGCATAATCTACAAACTGCTCACGGCCAATGGCATCAGCATAGTCACAAGGAGATAGTGAAATAAAAGGCTGCATTCTGAATAAATCACTTACACAAATTTTTGAATGAGCATAAATAGCCAGTAACCACAAATGCCAAATTGGAGTAGAAAGAATACAAAGCGTGCGTAAATGGCCGGATTACTAATAGACATGACATGCACAATAGACTGTAAGACTCGGGCGCCTAAAACTATCAAAGCAAGACCATTGGTAATCGCGCTAGAATTAGTCGCTATCGCTAAGAGCATTACGCCACCAATAAACCCGAAGCACTCTACACTGTTCAAATGCGCGCGAGTTAATCGTTGACCTAAATCACTCACATCACTTCCGTCAGCTTTGAAAACCAAAGAACTACGTTTTTGCGATTGATTATAAATACCTCGATAGGCAGCCAGCGATAACAGTAATACCATAATCCATGCGATGTAGCCGGCAAGCGCTAAAATAGTTGCATTCATCTTTTGTTTTCCCTTTTTGTTGTTTTTATTATCTTACGCTCAATGAGTCTAAGACTGAAAGTTTATCTGCACTCTACCAGCGTAAGCAATGAATCAATTTGGTAAGGTTTGCGTTTAGCTTTGCTGGAAATTCTTGGTAACAATACGCTTTGTGCCCTCAAAAGAATCGAATAATTCCATGTGTGCTCTAAAAGACAGCTCATCACTACGTACCGCATAATCTGCAATCCATTTTAATAGCATCTCTAAATTACTATCTTGCGCTGCTTTAGATGGATACTTATGTGGTTCCCAAAGTCGATTTTTAGCATTTTCAATACACTGTTCTATGCTCAGATTTAAGAATATAAGCTCGCTTGCATTCGGTAATACTAGGGTGAGAAGATCTGCATAACATCCTTCTATGACCCAGCTGGCATGCTCAGCAATGAAGATATTTAACGCAAGTTGCGATTCATTCAATGGCATTCTGCGAGGCGGACTAGTATCTAACCAAGCAATAGTGTCTAAATCAAAGTGCGCCAAGCTTTCAGTTTTAGCTAAATGTTTAGCAAAGGTCGATTTACCGGAACCTGAATTGCCAAATATAAGAATGTTACTCATCAAGTGTGTTTCCTCGCTTTAGGCTAACGCTATTGAGATATCAATAAATAAGTCATCATTATGCATAATGATGACTATAATTATAATATTTATATGGGTCAAAACTTGAGCTTTGGCGGGGCGAGCATAAACTGCTCAGAGCACAATAACTATGTAAGCCACTTACAAATCATCCACTTACTAGAACTTGGGCTTATTTGTAACAAACTTAACCCGTGTACAACCTTATATAAAGAGGATAACTTGCGGTTTTTTTCATTTGACTAATTATCGTTCATTGATTAATGTACGGACGAAGCCAGTACCTTTGATGTGTTGTTATATTATAAGTTCAATAAATAACACAACCTACGAGATGCAGTGCGAAGTCGCCAAATTACATAATAATAACGACTTACTATAATAAATAATTAGAAATATGCTGCTACACACAGCAGTCAATAGGGAAACAAACATGAAACAAAAAAACGATACGAAGCTTCACAAGCTTTCGCTAGGTGTTATGCTAGCCTTGGGTTTAGCCGCAGCGCCAAATCTTTATGCCCAAGAACTAGATGATTTGCTTGAAGAAAGTGAAGATGAGATTGCTGAAGTAGTAGAACGCGTCTCGGTAACTGGTTCACGGATTAAAAGAGCAGAATTTTCTAATGCATCACCTATCCAAATCATCAGTGGTGACATTTCACGTGAGCTTGGTTTGTTTGATACAAACGACTTGCTTCAAAATACTACTCAAGCATCTGGTATCCAAATCGACAGTACCTTCAACGGTTTTGTATTAGATAATGGTCCAGGAGCTGCAACTGTTGGTTTCCGTGGTCTTGGCGCTGACAGAACACTAGTTCTAGTAAACGGCCGTCGTGTTGCACCAGCTGGTGTGGGTGGCGCTCCAGTAGCTGCGGATTTGAACTTAATCCCTTCTATATTAATTGACCGCGTTGAAAACTTGTTCGACGGTGCATCTACTATTTATGGTTCAGATGCAATCGCTGGTGTTGCTAACGTAATTTTACGTTCAAACGTTGATGGATTTGAATTCAACGCTAACGTTACTGCACCAAGAGATGGTGGTCGCCAAACAGCACTAGCTTTATTATACGGTACTTCGGGTGACAACTACTCATTCAATGCCGCTGCAGAATATAATGATCGTCAAGTACAAACCTTAGGTCAATCAGCATTCTCAAGCACTTGTGAAGAACGTATTTTTGAAGGTGTAGACGGTCAAGAGTATCGTGGTCGTCGTGGAGATGGTCCTTCATTAACACCTATTTCAAACTGTGAAATATTCCCATTGACCAACCGTATGTCAATTCCATTTTTCGGCAGCGTTTATTGGACTGAGGGTTCTACCAACATTGGCGTACCAAACTGGAGTGATTCAACGTTTGCTACAGGTAACTTTGACTTTTTCGCAGGTCAAGGCTTAGGTGTTAGTCGTGGCGATAGTAATGGCGACGGTGAAGAAAATATAGCTTTTTGGGATGCTAACCAAGATGGTTTCTTAGACTTTGATTTTGGTTCTCCGCTTTATTCTTACTTAAACTCTGATGAAAGAAATAGACAAGATTTTGTAAGTCCACTAGAGCGCGTTTCAGTGTATTTAAATGGCGATTACATTTTCCAAGATGATAACGACACTCGTTTCTTCTATGAAGGTCTTTACGCACAGCGTGATTCAAGCACATTCGCTTCAACCGGACAAATATTCCCACTTGTTTCTGCAGACAATCCTTTCAATATTTGTGGTAGCGACCCTATCAACGGCATTGATTGTCGTGCAGGCGTTGGTGCTCCATATGGTCCTCAAGCGGCACAGCCCATTTTAAATATTAAAGGCGACCGCCAAAACAATGATGTAAAAGTTTATCAATATCGCTTAGTTGCTGGCTTGGACGGTAACATTGGCATGCTTGACGACTTCGGCATGGGCGGATGGAGCTATGAAGTATCGGCAGCATATAGTGCCTCTCAAGGCGAAACAGCCCGCCAAGGAATACGCCGCTCTCGCTTTGAAGCTTCATTAGCCGCGGTTCGTAATCCTGATGGCTCAATCACTTGTGGTGACGGAACAGACGGTTGTGTACCAGTCAACTTATTCTCACCAAATATCTATCAAGAAGGTGGTGGTGAATTTACCGCGGAAGAAGCAGCCTATTTGTTTACTACCAGTGAGATCACCACAGAAGTAAAACAAACTATGTTAACCGGTTTTATCACGGGTGACATGTTTACACTGCCTTGGAATGACGAAATTGTTCCGTTGGTGGTAGGTGCTGAAATTCGTAAAGACGAAATCTCGACCGAATTAAATGAAACAGCAAGAGAAGGTCTTTATAACTTTGCGGCTGACTTAGGCGCTGACGGTTCAAAAATTCTTCGTGAAGTATTTTTTGAAACTGAGTTTGCCTTGTTGCGCGGTGAAGAATGGGCTGAAGAGTTAACACTTACTGCCTCTGGCCGTGTCACTGAAGAAACCTTCTACGCACCAGAAAGAACCTTTAGCTTGAAAGCTATTTATCGCCCAACAGAATGGTTTACAGTTCGTGGTACGCGCGGTTCATCTTACCGTACACCTAACCTACGTGAGCGTTTCTTAAACGGTAGTTCAGGTTTCACCTCTGTTACTGATCCATGTGTAGTTCCAGACATAGCTAGAGTTTCAGACCCATTAGATATTACGGCAGCTGAAACATATGACGCAGCTGAAGATGAGCGTTTGCAACGCGTACTAGATTCTTGCGTAAACAATGGAATCGATCCTACGTCGTTTGGTTTAAGCACTGGGAATGATGATCGTTTCACAGGTTTTGTATCGGCTGAAATTACGACCGGTGGTTCTGAATCTCTTAAAGCAGAACGTTCAATATCAGAAACCTACGGTTTTATATTTGAACAACCGTTTACTGATGCATTTGACCTGACGTTCTCTACTACTTGGTATAATATTCAAATTACCGACAGTGTTGCTTCACCTGGCGCAGCCTTTATTGTAAGCCGATGCTTTAACAATGAAGATATTCCTGACGGTTCAAGTGTATTCTGTGACAGCATTAACCGTGACCCTGTTGACCAGCGTATATCTGGTATCAACGGTTCATTCATCAACATCGGTCTAGAGAGTTCTGAAGGGATTGATTACAACCTCTTCTATCAACAAGACTTTATTGTGGGTGATAATGAGCTAGGTGTCACAGTTGATGTATTAGCCACCAAGCTTAAGTCTAGTGCCTTCGAAATCTTAGGTGAGTCAGATGATAACGTAGGTGAAATTGGTAACCCAGAATGGAGAGCACAAGCTTCATTACGCTTAGAGTATATGGATTACAGATTTAACTGGTCTACTCGTTTCATCGGTGGCGGTCAAAATGATAATTTGTTCGCATTCGACAATTTCCCTGGTTGTGATGGCTTACCTGTACTATGTCGTCCGTTAGAGAAGACAACTGATTATTATATCCACACTATGTCAGGAAGTTATGGCCAAGATAATTGGGCAGTAACTGCCGGTATCAGAAACGTGTTTGACGAAGCTCCACCTGCTGTAGATGGTGCCGGTGTTACTCAAATACGTAATGTTCCGCTGGGCGTTGGTTACGACTTATTTGGTCGTACAATCTTCGCATCAGTTAATTTCACCTTTTAATTAACCTTTTGGTTATTTAGATTCTGAAATACAAAGGACTCTCTGGGCATATCTCAAAGAGTCCTTTTTTTATTATTAAGGAATACTATGTTAATAAAACAAAGCGTTATTGCCTTGCTCGCTTCGGCGTTTTTACTCCCGAGTGCTGCAATTGCCAAAGACTATACACATTCAGATTTAATAGAGTCGTTTTCAGTATTACCTGCGATTCAACAAGTCACAGTCTCCCCTGATGGTAAGCATCTACTTATTAGTCGTGCTACTAGCAAGGACGGAGACTACGTATTAGAGGTTAGAAAAACTGATGACCTAACAGCAGAGCCGGTAAGATTTGGTTCAGAGCGCATGGAAATTGGCGGCGCAAGCTGGCTCAATGATGAATTATTGTCAGTATCGTTTTCGCAAAACATTCAAGATGGAAGCAGAAACTATTGGGTAAGCAAAGTCGGCATTGTAAGAGCAGATGGCACCGGTAGCTGGCGCATACCATTTCCAAAGGATAATCAAGCAAGGTTTGGTGTCCTGTCTCTTCTCAGAGAAGACCCAGATCACATATTGTTGTCGTATGATATTAACGGTGACCGCTTACCCGACGTAGTCAAATTCAATATCAATAATGGCAGCACCAGAACAGTATTTAGAGCCAACACAAAATTATCGAGCGGTTTTATTCCTGACACAAACGGGGAAATAAGAGCGGCTAATGCTTATGACCCACGCGAAAATAGTCTAGATCAGTACGTTAGACTTACGACAGACGACGAATGGGAATTAATCTTCAAAAACAGAGCGGAAAGTCGTCAGCAGTTTGACTTCCTATCTTTTTCAGTTGAAAACCCTCAAGAAATTTACGTACGCGCCAACCGGGGCCAAGACAAATCGGGTATCTACCTATATAACATTGAAACAAAAGAATACTCTGATCGACTATTTGGTATGGAGAGTGTTGATGTTGGTGGTGTAGTCACTAGCGGAAAAGAAGCCAATAGAGGTGAGTTATTAGGTTTTGCTTATACTGGTAAAGAACCATCAGTCTATTGGCTAGATGAAGCTGAAGCGAATTTACGCGCGTCTATTGATGGGGCATTCCCAGACAAGCATGTTAGATTAACGAGTCGCTCTGAAGACGACAATCAAATTGTCATTAATACCTCTGCTGACAATGACCCAGGTACATTTTATTTGTTAAGTAATAAAACAGACTTGCAACTTATTGGCGAGCGCTTCCCGCTCATCGATAGAGAGTTATTAGGCACCGTTAGATATATTACCTATAAAGCTCGTGATGGCCTTAAAATTCCTGCCTACGTAACCATCCCAAAAGTTGGCAAGAAGCCCTACCCGACTGTGGTAATGCCACATGGTGGTCCATGGGTACGAGACACTGTTGTTTATGAAGAATGGTCTCAACTACTTGCTAGCCACGGCTACTTGGTTATACAACCTAATTACAGAGGCTCAACAGGTTATGGTCTTAATCACTGGTTAAAAGGAGACAATAACTGGGGCATGACCATGCAAGACGATAAAGACGATGGCGTTGCATTTTTAGTGGAAAAAGGTTTAAGTGACCCAGACCGCGTCGCAATCTTTGGCTGGAGTTACGGTGGTTACGCAGCCTTTGCAGCATCGGTCAGAGAGAATGGTCCATTTGCCTGCTCTATTGCTGGTGCAGGGGTAAGTGACATCAAGAGAATTGGTGCGTCGCTGTTTAACCAAAGCCGATATGGACGCGTCTTTCAAGGCACAACAGTAACTGGGTTATCGCCAATTGAGAATGCTGAAAAGCTCAATATGCCATTGCTTATTATTCATGGCGACATTGACCAACGTGTTCCTGTAGAGCAAAGCAGGTTAATGGTTGATCGCTTAAAAGAGATTGGCAAACCGCACGAGTATATCGAGCTTGAAGGTGCTGACCACTTTTACAATACCTTGTATTATCGCCATAAATCAGTGTTCTACCCAGCGTTAATAAACTGGCTAGAAAATGATTGTTTTGATGCATCTCCAAAGGTCGCACAAACGAACTAATACACATTGTGTACTAATGAACCCTAGTCATTTCTGACTAGGGTTTTTTTATGACAAAAGCCTTTCGCTTATATCACCATTTACCATCTCACCTCAATCTGACATCACTCTCCAAACTTAAGACCATGTCTAAGATTCATTGGCGGTAAAATTAATAAACCACCACAACAGCTTGCTAATATGATTTTTATAGAGCACAATAACGCATTAGTAATTACTAATGTGTTTGTGGCGATATGAATATAGAAACGATGAATAGAATGTCAATAGACGCTGAACTGATGTTAAAAACATTAGCAAACTCTAATAGGTTAATGATTTTATGTCACCTTATTAAAGGGCCTATGACAGTTTCAGAGTTAGTTGATGCATTGGCGTTATCTCAGTCAGCAGTATCGCAGCACTTACTTAAGCTAAAGCAGAATAAGATTGTATCTAGCGAAGCAAAAGGTAAAAACGCCTGGTATCGCATAGATAGCGCAGAGGTCACGGCGCTAATGGCCGTTATTCAATTAATATATTGTAAAGATGAAGAGGAAATATTATGACTGTTCGGCAAATTACCGCTCAACAAGCTAAAGAGCTTATAGCAAAAGAAAACGCGCAACTTATCGACGTAAGAGAGCCGGCAGAGCATGCTAGTGTTCATATCCCTGATTCCAAACTGCACCCTGTGGGACGAATTAGCGCAAAGGATCTTGAAAACCCAGAGCAAGCTCTTTTAATCTATTGCCAGAAAGGCGCAAGAGGTAAAAATGCTTGTGAAAAGTTACTCAGTGAAAACCCAAATTTGAATGTTTACAATATCTCTGGTGGCATAGAACACTGGCAACAATCTGGTTTTGATACCCAAAAGGGTAGCAGCAATATGCTACCTTTAGATCGCCAAGTACAACTGAGCATCGGCATCATGTTAATTGTATTTAGCGCTCTGTCACTTACCCTATCCACTGCCTTTGTATGGGCAGTGGCACTTATTGGAATGGGTCTGTTTATTGCCGGTAGTACCGGTTTCTGTGGCTTAGCGCGGATTGTTGCGATGATGCCATGGAATCAAAAGGTTTAAAGCTTCTTTTAAAGCTTACGCGCACGGATGCGCTTGCCCTTAACCTTCTCTTCTCTAAATATCTGCAAAACACGCCTAACGCTTCTTAACTTTACCGCCACAAAGGATTTTTGGGCACCTATCTGGATAGTCCCAATATCTGCCGCAGAAATTTTACCTTGTTTGGTAATCGCTCCTAATATATCGCCCTTACTCAGCTTTTGCTTTTTACCTGCATCCATTTGAATCCCTACATATGCAGGATTCTTAATGCGATTTGAATGAAAGCGCAAAGCTTGACCAGATTTAATGGGGATATCTTCACTGAGTTGTGAATTAAAGCTTACTAATTTGACTTCGTCAGTATCATCGATAAGAGTAACCGCAAGGCCTTTTTCCCCTGCCCGTCCCGTGCGACCAACTCTATGAGTATGAATATCTAAATCATCACTAATACGATAATTGATTACGAGGTCGACACTTGCAATATCAAGTCCTCTGGCGGCGACGTCGGTGGCAATCATTACGTTAGCACAATCACCTTTAAACAAGGTAATCGCATTACTGCGGTCAAATTGTTCCATTTCTCCTTGTAATTGGACAATGGCAAAACCATCTTCAGCCAGTTGTTCGGCCAAATTTTTGACTTCAATACGAGTTTGACAGAACACAATAGCGGATGATGGTTGATGCTCAGTCAGCAATGCAGCAACTGTATATTCACGTTTATCAGGCATAACTTTGTAAGCCACCTGATCAATAAAAGCGCGAGTATGGGCATCGTCTAACACAATCACCTTAGCGTTACGTTGATACTTTTGTGACAAGGCTTTGATATTACCGCCAAAAGTGGCCGAGAATAATAAGGTTTGGACCGTTTTTGTTTTTGCGCTTAGCGCTGATAATATCCAATCCATTTGATCAGAAAAGCCCATATCAAGCATGCGGTCCGCTTCATCAAGCACGAGTGTTTTTACACCACTTAAGTCCAAGCGTGATTGACTAATAATATCCATAATTCTTCCGGGGGTTCCCACCACAACCGCGGGCGCATGCCTAAGTGAGCTAAGCTGAGGCGCTAGCGCAACACCGCCATATAGAGGAAGAATTTTAGTATTAGGAATACGTTTAGCGAGCAATTGCAATTGATACGTTACCTGCTCTGCCAACTCTCTAGTAGGGCATAGAACAAGTGAATGTGGATGCTGCCCAGCCTCTGCTTCATTAACCAACTTATTGAGCACCGTTAAGCCGAAGGCTAATGTTTTACCACTACCTGTCTTAGCCTCAACAGCAACATCTTTACCACTGAGTAAGTCAGGTAAACAGGCTTCTTGAGTGCTGGTGGGTTGCGAATACTTTAAGTCTTCAAGTGATGCGTTTAATTCGCTGCAAAGCTCGTATTGATTGAATCCTGACATTTAGTTTTCTGTCACCTTTGTTAGTTTCCATGCCAATGATTCACCGGCAAAAAAGGGCACTATATCATCGCCAGTTGAGAGCGTTACCAACTCGGGTATCGACCAATCTTCTTGACTAAGCGTAATAGTACCAGTATTGCGATCTAAGCCATAAAAGTCAGGCCCATAATGACTCGCAAAACCTTCTAAATTATCAAGCGCATCTAAGTCATCAAAAACCTTTGCATATAACTCAATGGCGCTCCAGGCGCTGTAACATCCAGCGCAACCACAAGCTGACTCTTTGTTGTGCTTTTCGTGAGGAGCTGAGTCGGTCCCTAAAAAGAATTTTTTCGAACCACTTTTGACGGCTTCTCTCAATGCTTGCTGATGAGTATTGCGCTTAAGAACAGGCAAGCAGTAATTGTGGGGCCGTATGCCACCCACCAATAAGTCGTTGCGGTTAAGCAACAAATGCTGAGGTGTAATAGTCGCTGCAACATTGTCAGATTTAGCGAGTACGAAATCTACTGCATCTTTAGTGGTTATGTGCTCAAAAACCACTTTAAGTGTTGGGAAATGTTTAACGATGTCTCGCATGTAACGGTCAATAAACGCTTTTTCGCGGTCAAATATGTCGATATCGCCGTCGGTAACTTCGCCGTGAATAAGCAGTAACATGCCCACTTCTTGCATGGTTTCAAATACTGGATAAAGCGACTTTATACCTTTTACCGCTGCATCTGAATTGGTCGTCGCACCCGCCGGATAAAGTTTGCTTGCCACAATACCCTGACTCTTTGCTTTTCTTATCTCTTCTTGAGTGGTGTCATTAGTAAGGTATAAAGTCATTAAGGGCTCAAACAAGCTGCCCTGCGGCGCTGCATTTAAAATGCGTTGCTTATAGGCAAGCGCCATATCAGTTGTAGTTACCGGCGGCACTAAATTAGGCATCACAATAGCGCGTCTAAAGCATCTTGCAGTAGCAGGTACCGTCTCTTTTAACATTTCGCCGTCACGAAAATGTAAGTGCCAATCATCAGGGGTTTGAATCGTAATTTGCTTAGTCATAATACTTTGCAACTGTTTTAAATAAGCTTGTGTCTATGCTGTAGATTATGCACTACTATGACCTAAACCGCATGCTTTAGGTCTCTTTTCTCAGATCTAAAATCAAAAATATTAAAGTTGTCGGAGATATTTTGATAAATTATCAGGATTGACTTAGCAGCCAGTTGAAATAAACTAAAACTCCGCCTGTTCTAATACAAGTGACCCACAACTAAGGTAATTCGCTCAATCATGTCTACCGTTATTAGTATTAGCAATATCATCGATAAATCTTCATGGTCAACAAAAGCCTTAATATGGTGTTTAGATCGCCTGCTTGGCATAAGCAAAATGAATCATTTGTATCAGACAAATGGCATGCAAGGACTCAACAAAGAAGCATTTGCCGATAAACTGATTTCCATACTAAAACTCGATATTGAAGGATTACAAATCCTAAAAGACCGAATACCCGCAACGGGCCCCTTAGTAATTGCTAGCAACCACCCTTTTGGTGGTATTGAAGGGGTAATCTTAGCGCGAGCGATTGGTGAAGTTAGACCTGACTTAAAGGTATTAGCAAACAAAGGCTTAGGGATTTTCAAAGAGCTTCGTGAATACTTCATTTTCACCAACCCGCTCTCTCAAAAAGATCCAAGAAATGGCCCAAGTCTGCGTCATTGCATCCAACATGTGAAAAACCACAAAGCGCTTCTTATATTTCCCGCAGGCAAGGTATCTTATTATCAAGCGCATAAAAATGCGATTTCAGAACATCATTGGAACAAAATTATTGGACGCCTGATCAGTATCGACTACTGCCAATATTTACCAATATTTGTATCTGGTCAGAACTCGAATATGTTTTATCGTGTCGAAAAACTATTTTTTCGCTTGCGCATGCTGCTACTTGGGCGGGAGTTATTAAACAAGACAGGTACTAAAATTACGATTAAGTGCGGACATGCTGTGCATCAAAAGCAGTTAAAAGGAAACGATTACCTAGAAAAGGCTGCCTTTGCCCGAGCCTTGAGCTATACACAAGATCCTCGATGGTCTTATCACTGGCCAGCAGACACTATCACCGAGCACCTCCCTTTACTCGCTCCCGTTTTTAAAGAGGCTATCAAAGCGGAATTAAACCAACTACCTAAGGAGCAAATGCTCTGTGTTTATAAAGGGTTTAGCGTTTACTATGCTTACCAATATCAAACACCTTCTATGGTAAAAGAAATTGCCCGGCTGCGTGAATTAGTATTTAGGGACTACAACGAAGGCAGCGGACAGGCCATTGACACCGACCACTTTGATGCAACTTATGTACATCTTTTTGTTGTAGAGAATGAAGGTAGTCGCATCATTGGTGCCTATCGCTTGGGTTTAACCGACCAGTTAATGGCTGAAAAAGGGCTAGACGGTTTGTACCTAAATAAGATGTTTGACTTTAAGCCGCAATTTTTAAATCGTGAGTTACCTAGCATTGAACTTGGAAGATCTTTTCTTATTCCAGAGTATCAAGGTTCATTTCAAGGCTTACTATTGCTTTGGCGCGGTATTGGAGCCTTTGTGTGCAAGTTTCCGCAGTATCGTAATCTCTATGGCACGGTCTCAATCAGCAAGCTCTATGACCCACGTAGCGTCGCTCTCATACAAAGAGCATTAGTTGACCCGAATAAGCAGCAAAATGTGCATCCGCGCCAGCCCTTCGATTTCAGTCTACATCATGAGTTAGAAGAGTTTTGTAAGCAATATAATCATCGTACGCATTTGCCCTATTGGCTTAAGAGCATCGAAGCGAACGGTAAAGACTTACCCATCTTGGCCAAACAATATGAAAAAATGGGGGCTGAATTTCATTCTCTAGGCATCGATACAAGCTTTAATCACACGCCGGGGCTGTTACTGAGCGTAAACTTACCTAAAGC
>Ga0307933_1000383_pt1 | contig 41554 bp, 32 predicted proteins | sample OrgLakmetageno88_FD_201811 | JGI IMG/M metagenome (GOLD analysis project Ga0307933, IMG submission 201811) | Saline water microbial communities from Organic Lake, Antarctica - #88 | ecosystem: Environmental > Aquatic > Non-marine Saline and Alkaline > Saline | place: Antarctica: Organic Lake... | reverse complement strand
CGAATTGGTTATACTGTAACAGGCTCTCCTTTAAAATCGAATGTCGGTGAATGGAAAGAAATAACATTAGGTGTTAACACCAGCATTAGCCTTGACGATGAAAATGTTATTATAGCGACGGTCACCGGTCAGCCGAAATTCGAAAATGAAATAATGAATGTTGACGACACTTTGCAAACAGAAGGAGTCAATGTTGGAACTGGTAATATCAATTATGCTGGGGCGGTGATTGTCAATGGCGATGTAACTGAAAGCATGCAGGTTATTGCAAAAGGCGATATTACTGTGAATGGATTTGTAGAGTCCGCTACCATTAGATCGGGAGGCGATATTATTATCACTGAAGGTGCAATGGGAAAAATGAACGAAGAAGATTGCAAATTGCATGCACAAGGCAGCGTATTTGTTCAACACGGGCAAGGCTTGGATATTGTAACAAACAAAAATTTGAATGTGCGCAAACAACTCGCTTACTCAAGAGTCAAGTGTGGAGGAACCATCACTATAGGTGATCCTGATAAGCCTTTGGGGAACATATTTGCTAGTACTATCCAATGTGGTTCGACACTTTATGCGGGAACGGTTGGCGCCATATCAGGCAGTGCATTAACGATTGATTTTAGTGAGGGCGTTAACGTATTAAACACCCGATATGAGGCAGTTTTGACTGCATTGAAACAGTTACGGGAAAATAACTTTGAGCACGGAGTCAAATTGCGTGAATTGCATTCAAAACATGTTCCCAGTGCGCTTGTTAATAAACTTAAAAAAATGGATTCTGTTTTTGAGTCAGAAAAACACCTTTTAAATTGGTTAGAGGGTGTTGAGGCTGAAATGTGTCAAGCTAAAATTGACTATGACAAAAATGCTAAGGTTATTGCTTATAAAGAGATGTTCCAAGGTGTCTCGATAAAAATGAATAAGCGCAGTTGGCGATCTGAAAAAGAATATTTTAAATCTGTTGTAAGCCTTGTTGATGGCAAATGGCAATACACTCCTCTGCTTAATTGAAGCATCAAAAAAGGCATCACTTCACAGATGCCTTTTTTATTTTCTTAACTCAGCGTTATGGCTCTGTATCAAAGCATCTCAACAGCTAATGCAGTCCCTTCGCCACCGCCAATGCACAAAGCAGCAATTCCTTTCTTAAGGCCTCGTTGTTTTAATGCATGTAACAATGTAACCACAATACGGGCGCCCGACGCACCGATTGGGTGACCCAATGCGCATGCACCACCTTTAACATTAACCTTGCTGACATCTAAACCTAATTTTGTTATGCCCAACATTGTAACCATAGCGAAGGCTTCATTGATTTCGAACAAATCAACATCGTCTTTTGTCCAACCCGCTTTAGCAAACACTTTTTGTATAGCGCCAACCGGCGCGACAGTGAAATCTTCAGGCTTGATGGCATTGGTTGCGTGTGCAACAATTTTTGCTAATGGCGTTAAACCCAAAGCAGATGCTTTAGACGCAGCCATAATTACTAATGCTGCAGCGCCATCTGAAATTGAACTAGAGTTTGCAGCAGTTACCGTGCCGTCCTTCGTAAAAGCAGGTCTTAATGATGGTATTTTTTCGGGTTTAGCATTACCAGGACCTTCATCGGTGTCAACAATGCTATCGCCTTTGCGAGATTTGACCGTAACCGGTGCAATTTCATCAACAAAGGTTCCATCAGCAATGGCTGTGTTAGCCTTCAATAATGAACTAACCGCAAATTCGTCCATTTGCTCGCGCGTAATGCTCTCAGAATCAGCGGTATCCTGAGCAAAGCAACCCATCGCTTTGCCGTCGTAAGCATTTTCAAGCCCATCTAGCATCATGTGATCGATAATTTGACCATGCCCCATACGATATCCAGCTCTGGCTTTTGGCAGAATATAAGGAGCATTGCTCATGCTTTCCATACCGCCCGCTACAATCACCTCCGCACTGCCCGCAAGAATTAAATCATGCGCTAACATAATCGCTTTCATACCAGAGCCGCAGACTTTGTTGATTGTCGTAGCGCCTACCGCCATTGGTAAACATGCATCTAGTGTCGCTTGACGAGCAGGTGCTTGGCCTAAGCCAGCAGGTAAAACACAACCCATTATGACTTCATCAATTTCTCCGGAATCAATTCCGTTAATAGCAGCAGTAATCGCTGTTGCCCCTAACTCTGTCGATGGAACTGCTGACAAAGTACCCATAAAACCACCCATTGGTGTGCGTTTTGCCGCAACTATTACAATTGAATCACTCATTACACTTTTCCTGTTGTTGATAAAATAACCGCTTAACTAACTAAAGATTACCTTAGGTCATTTAAAAGCCCACGTTAATATTAGGCCAGCTTTCGATTGAATCTTGTTGATCTGCATTAAGCTTTAGTTTACCTTTACCTTTACGTTAACTCAGCTTTACGTTAACGTAAAGGTTAAGAACATAAAAAGGAAAACTTATGACTCAGGAACAGCAATATTCAATTGGCGAGTTGTCCAAATTGTTTGATATTACAGCTCGTTCTATCCGTTTTTACGAAGAACAAGAATTATTAGTTCCTGAGCGGCAAGGACAAAGTCGAATATATCATTTAAAAGATAAGGTTCGACTTAAATTAATCCTTCGCGGTAAAAGATTAGGCTTTTCGTTAGCAGAAATCAAAAAACTTTTTGATTTGTATGATACCAACTTAACTAGCGCCGCACAGCTTAAAACAATGCTGGCATTAACTGAGCAAAAACGAGCAGGTTTGAATCAACAATTAAATGATATACAGATGCTCATGAATGAATTGGACGACGTGGAAGCGCGTTGTAAAGACGAATTAACAGAATTGCAAAGAGGTAATAACATATGAATGCGCCCTACCCAACGCTAAACTTTGGTCTTGGTGAAGACATCGATATGCTTAGAGATCATGTCTACAATTTCGCGCAAAGTGAAATTGGCCCATTAGCTCAAAAAGCCGATGAAGACAACATGTTCCCAAATCATCTTTGGGCCAAATTCGGAGATATGGGCTTACTAGGTGTCACGGTTAGCGAGGAGTTTGGTGGTTCTGACATGGGATACCTTGCGCATACCGTTGCCATGGAAGAGATTTCAAGAGCTTCTGCAGGCATCGGTTTAAGCTATGGCGCACATTCGAACTTGTGTGTGAATCAGTTAGCAAAAAATGGAACTCAAGCACAAAAAGAAAAATACTTACCTAAGTTAGTCTCAGGTGAACATATTGGCGCATTAGCCATGAGCGAACCTAATGCAGGTTCAGATGTTGTCAGCATGAAACTAAAAGCCGACCAAGTTGGCGATATATTCATATTGAACGGCAACAAAATGTGGATTACCAATGGGCCTGATGCTCATGTCTTCATTATCTATGCAAAAACTGATGTATCAGCAGGTGCAAGCGGTATCACTGCATTTATTGTCGAAAAAGGAACGCCGGGGTTCACTCAAGCACAAAAGCTAGACAAACTTGGCATGCGCTCCTCAAATACATGCGAATTAGTTCTACAAGACTGCGAAGTCCCTGCTGAAAATATTATTGGCGGAATTGGTGGTGGCGTAAAGGTGCTTATGAGTGGTCTTGATTATGAGCGTTTAGTTTTATCTGGCGGACCCTTAGGTATTATGCAAGCGTGTATGGATATTGTTGTACCTTATATCCATGATCGTAAGCAATTTGGAAAATCCATTGGTGAATTCCAATTGGTACAGGGTAAAGTGGCTGATATGTACACTCAAATGAATGCAGCCCGCGCTTATGTTTATGCCGTTGCTCGTTCATGTGACCGCGGTGAAACGGCGCGTAAAGACGCCGCAGGTGCCATTTTATATAGTGCCGAATTAGCAACCAAAATGGCCTTAGATGCGATTCAGTTATTAGGTGGAAATGGCTATATTAACGACTATTCAACAGGACGTCTTTTACGTGATGCCAAACTCTATGAAATTGGCGCAGGCACTAGCGAAATTCGTCGAATGTTGATTGGTAGAGAGTTGTTTAAAGAATCTACATAGCACGAGAAATACAAGAAAGATGAGTCATGGACAATCATCGTGCACGACAATACCAAATTTGCCTTACAATGCCATTATACGAGGTGCATCAGTGCCCAAAATTACTTCTAAGATAAACATCAATAGCCAAGCGTTTGCTGAAAACGCGGCGCACATGCAAGTGCAAGTAGACGACTTAAATCGCCTTGTTAGCCAACTAGCCGAAGGTGGCGGTGAAAAAGCCTGCAAACGACACACTGATCGCGGTAAGTTGCTACCCAGAGACCGAATTAATGCATTGATTGACAACAACAGCGCATTTTTGGAAATATCACAACTAGCTGCGTGGGGAGTGTATGACGATTATGTTCCCTGCGCTGGTGTTATTGCGGGTATTGGCAGAGTCTCTGGTATTGAATGTATTATTGTCGCAAACGATGCAACAGTAAAAGGCGGTACTTATTATCCACTGACGGTTAAGAAGCATTTACGCGCACAAACGATTGCTGAACAAAACAATCTGCCTTGTATTTATTTAGTTGATTCTGGTGGTGCAAACCTACCACGTCAGGACGATGTTTTTCCTGACAGAGAACATTTTGGCCGAATATTCTTCAACCAAGCCAACTTGTCAGCACAAAACATCCCACAAATAGCTGTAGTCATGGGTTCATGCACCGCCGGTGGAGCTTACGTGCCTGCAATGGCTGATGAATCAATTATTGTGCGCGAACAAGGCACTATATTTTTAGGCGGCCCACCGCTTGTGCAGGCGGCAACAGGTGAAGTTGTCACCGCTGAAGAACTCGGCGGTGGTGATGTGCATTGCCGAACCTCGGGGGTAGTCGATCATCTAGCCAATAATGATCGTCATGCCCTACAAATAGCACGTGACGCGGTGGCTCGTTTAAATCGTAGCCGTCCAATCATTGCCGATAAAAAACCATCTGTTGCGCCACTTTATGATATTCGTGAAATATATGGCGTGATCCCCAAGGACGGTAAAAAAACTTATGACGCCAGAGAAGTAATTGCTCGCATCGTAGATGCTTCTGAATTTCATGAGTTTAAAGCACTATATGCGACAACACTGATTTGTGGCTTTGCTCGCATAGAGGGCTTTAACGTTGGTATTGTGGCCAACAACGGCATCTTATTTTCAGAATCAGCCCAGAAAGGGGCGCATTTTATAGAGCTATGCTCACAACGCAAAATACCCCTCGTATTTTTGCAAAACATTACCGGCTTTATGGTAGGAAAACAATACGAATCAGGCGGTATAGCCAAGCACGGTGCAAAGATGGTAACTGCAGTTGCGTGTGCTAAAGTGCCTAAGTTCACCATCCTAATAGGAGGTAGCTTTGGTGCTGGGAATTATGGTATGTGCGGTCGCGCGTATGATCCACGTTTTTTGTTCATGTGGCCAAATGCACGTATCTCGGTTATGGGTGGAGAGCAAGCTGCGGGCGTGTTAGCGCAAGTGAAAAAAGACCAAGCGGCAAGAGCCGGTGAAGAGTGGACGGATGAACAAGACCAAGCAGTCAAAAAGCCCGTTATTGATACCTACGAAAAACAGGGACATCCTTATTACGCTTCAGCGCGTTTGTGGGACGATGGTGTCATTGACCCAGCCGACACAAGACGTGTTTTAAGCCTAGCTATTTCTGCATCTATGAATAAAGAAATAGAAGAAACAAAATTTGGTGTATTCAGAATGTAAGTCAGTCATAAAAGGCGATAACAAAAGGCCGTCACATGAAACAGTCATATGGCTTAGTTATAGCAGCCAATGTTGGCAACATAGTGAAAACAAACTGAAGCTGATTTACAGATGGAGAAAAAGATGACAGAACAACAAGCAATTACAGTAGACATCGATGGCAGAGGCGTTGCAACCGTCACGCTTAATCGTCCGCATATTCATAATGCTTTTGACGATACAGTTATCGCTGAGTTAATTAAGGCATTTGAATCTATTCATCAGAATGACAATGTAAGAGTGATGGTTCTCGCGGCAACGGGAAAATCATTTTGTGCCGGTGCTGATTTGAACTGGATGAAAAAAATGGCCAGTTATTCATATGCGCAAAATAAAAAAGATGCGGCCCAACTAGCTAAGCTTTTTAGCTCGCTATATAAGCTAAATAAACCGACTATTGCTAAGGTGCAAGGCGCTGTATATGGCGGTGGAGTTGGTTTAGTTGCTTGTTGTGATATTGCAATTGGTAGCAAATTGAGCAAATTTTGTTTAAGTGAAGTTAAACTGGGTTTAGTTCCCGCGACTATTGGTCCTTATGTTATTGAGGCAATAGGTCCAAGATTAGCTAAACGCTATTTTATGACCGCTGAAGTGATGTCCTCACGCAGAGCTAGGCGTATCGGTTTGCTAAGCGAAGCTGTTAGTGAAGAAGAACTCGACTCTAGTGTAGAAGATATTGTCTCACCGCTTCTTAAAAATGGACCAAGATCCGTTGCGATTGCTAAAAAACTCGTTAATAACATCAGCCGCAGTGCGATTGATCAGCAACTAATTGAAGAAACGAGCGATTTAATAGCCACTGTTCGCGTCTCCGATGAAGGACAAGAAGGGTTAACAGCGTTTGTAGAAAAGCGCGCACCTAATTGGAAAAAAGCATGATCAAGAAAATACTGATTGCTAACCGAGGCGAAATTGCCTTTCGCGTGATAAAAACAGCGAAATTAATGGGTCTATCAACTGTCGCTGTTTATTCTGAGGTTGATGTTAATTCATTACATGTAAAACAAGCTGATGAGGCAGTTTGCATCGGCCCCGCTGCCTCCAAAGATAGTTATTTACGCGGCGATTTAATTTTACAAAAAGCCAAAGAACTGAACGTCGATGCTATTCATCCTGGTTATGGATTTTTATCTGAAAACGCGCAATTTGCAGAAGCTTGTGCACAGCAAGGCATCATTTTTATTGGCCCGACTATCGAAGCCATAAAGGCGATGGGTTCAAAATCAGCTGCCAAGCAAATCATGCACCAAGCAGGTGTTCCCTTAGTGCCTGGTTATCACGGTGACGATCAAAACCCAGCTTTAATTAAGCAAAGTGCTAATGCAATGGGTTATCCGGTATTACTAAAAGCCACAGCAGGTGGAGGTGGTAAAGGGATGCGTCAAGTTTGGTCGGAACCAGAATTTGATGACGCTTTAGCTGCGGCAAAACGCGAAGCGATGTCGGGTTTCAATGATGATAAAATGCTGGTGGAAAAATATCTTACTGAACCGCGACATGTTGAAATCCAAGTTTTTTGTGATAATCATAAAAACGGTGTTTACTTATTCGAACGCGATTGCTCAATTCAACGTCGCCATCAAAAAGTTATCGAAGAAGCCCCTGCCCCGAATATGTCTGAAGAACTTCGTGCCAGTATGGGTGAAGCAGCATTGAAAGCAGCCTTTGCTATCAATTATTCAGGCGCCGGCACGGTGGAGTTTCTACTCGATACCGATGGCAGTTTTTATTTTATGGAAATGAATACGAGACTACAGGTTGAGCATCCCGTGACTGAAATGATCACCGGAGAAGATTTAGTTGAGTGGCAAATACGTGTTGCGAATAATGAAATGCTACCAAAAACTCAGTCTCAACTAGTAATGCAAGGTCATTCTTTTGAAGCTCGCATTTATGCAGAGGATCCAAATAATGACTTTTTGCCGGCCACTGGTATCTTGCAACTGCTAAAAACGCCAATAACCAATGCAATGGTAAGAATCGACACCGGCGTTGAGCAAGGTGATGAGGTATCTATTTATTACGATCCTATGATCGCAAAATTAATTGTTTGGGATGAAACCCGTGAAAAAGCGTTATCCAGATTAGAAACCTGTTTACAACATTATGCAATTGGTGGTGTTACAACGAATATTGATTATCTGCGCAGAATTGCAGGGTCAATGCCTTTTAAGCAAGCACAATTGAGCACTGACTTTATTGAGCGTTATAACGACAGCATAAGCACAGCGACGATTGTAGAGGCCAATACCTATTTACCCGCTATTGTACTGGGTTATTTATTGTCTGAACAAGCAGATTGTAAAGACAGTCCTGAGAATACGCCGTGGGACACAAACGACAGTTTTCGCAACAACTTAGTATATCAGCAGTCTATTGAACTTGTTGTCAATGATAAAATCCATACCGTTAGCACCACAATGACCAGCGCTAATCAATGGACTTTAGATAACAACGGTAAGCAACATGTGGTATTTGGAAGCATCACTAGCGACACACTGTCATATAGCTTAGATGGGGTTAAAACAAAGTTACCCATCATGTTTAATAACGCTGAAATAAGCTTATTTACACCACAGGGGATGTTGACTGCGCAAATTCAAGCTGCTGATTTAGGCGAAATTGGTGAAGATGATCATGCCAACTCGGTCGTCGCACCCATGAACGGCACTGTGGTTGCGCTGCTAGTGAAAACAGGTGATAAGGTAAAAAAAGGGCAACAAGTAATTATTGTCGAAGCCATGAAAATGGAACACAGTATTAAAGCCCCGTATGATGGCATTTTAGCAGAGTGCTTCTTTAAGCAAGGTGATTTAGTCAGTGGTGGTGTTGCTTTAATTGATATTACGGCGAATGATAAATGAAAGCTAATGCGCTTTTAAAGCCATAAACAAGGTGATATCTATGTTTGATTTACTACCAAAGACAGTTGAAATTGTTGAAGTAGGCCCGCGTGATGGTCTGCAAAATGAAAAAATAATCTTAAGCGCACAAGACAAAATCGATTTTATAGACCAATTGTCTATGATCGGTTGTAAACGCATTGAAGCAGGGAGCTTTGTTTCACCCAAATGGGTGCCGCAAATGGCATCTTCAGATGAAGTTATGCGAGCAATAAAGCGTGTTGACGACATACGCTACAGCGCATTAACGCCGAACATGAAAGGTTTCGACTTGGCCATGCAAGTTAATACCCGAGAAGTGGCGATTTTTGGTGCGGCTTCTGAATCATTTTCACAAACAAATATTAATTGCAGTATTAAAGAAAGTCTCGAACGATTTGCGCCTGTTGTGGAAAAAGCAAAAAAAAATAATATTCCAGTGCGTGGCTACGTCTCTTGCGTAATGGGCTGTCCTTATGAAGGCGACATAAAGATCGAGGACGTTGTCTGGGTTAGTAAAGCCCTACTGGACATGGGATGTTATGAGATTTCATTGGGTGATACCATCGGCGTTGGTACCCCACTAAAAACCAAAGTCCTCATTGAAGCTTGTTTGCAGATTATTCCGAGTAATCAATTAGCCGTCCATTTTCATGACACTTATGGTCAAGCGCTGGCGAATATATTAACTGCTATTCAACTTGGTATAAACGTTATTGATAGCTCTGTAGCTGGTCTTGGTGGCTGCCCATATGCTAAAGGTGCTTCGGGCAATGTCGCCTCGGAAGATGTGGTCTACATGCTGGACAACATGGGCATAGACACTGGAATAAATCTAGAAAAGCTGATTCAGGTAGGAAAATCAATATCCACTAAGTTAAATCGTAATAACGGCTCGAAAGTGAGTGGGGCGACGCCTTAAACTCACTTTATCTACTTTTAACTTATTTATATTTAACGTGTTTATCTGCGAATTGAGAAAAATTAAAAACTACGGTTGCCTATAAATTTTTCATATTTGATTTTTCATTTTTCATGGAGACACTAAGCAATAACCCGATGATCAGCCCTAAGGCAATCACTAAAAACAAAATAAGATTTCCGGCTAAAGTTAAGGCTGCGTAAAACGCCCCCAACACTAGAACAACGGCTCCAATTGAGGTGTTAGTTTTGCCAATAAAATCTGTTCTATCTGAACCCTCTTTGACATCTAAGGCATATATTTTTCTGCCAGAACGAGCTCCATTATGCCCGACACTTATTAAAAAATAGCCAACAACAAACCAAATTGAATGGATAGATTGAGCAAGCTCAAACTGAATAATAATCACCGTTGCTAAACACACCAATAAAACCATGAGTGCACCCAATTGCATGGTTAATTTCGCATTATGATCAGAAAGCGTCCCCCAAGTATAGGAAGATAAAATGCTCGCTGTAGCTTGCGCTATTATAAAACTGGATAACGTAATTAAGCCCTTTTGTGACGATAAGCTACTCGCCCAAACAATGTAAAATGGCGCAATTAGCGCAGTATGCACAAAACACGACCTGACTAAAATAAATAGCCCAAGTTGACCTGAAAACGTATCAATATAAGACTTTATTTTTGCTGCACTTAGGTTTTTCGTTATCGTATTATCCTCGCCACAGCATACGCCTTCTACCTTCGTTTCAAGATTTTTTAAGGTCAGCACACTGACCAGCATTGCGACAATACATAATACGGCGATTATCAGTATAACTTGTTCATCCATTTTGCCTGACAAAAGGGTAAATGCACCAAATAATAGAGACAAAACACCCGCAGCAGTAGAAGCAATTCCGACAACGTTGCCGCGCTTTCCTTTATCCAAGTGCCCGGCCTGAATGTCTTTCATTGTAAGGGAGGTCATTGCTCTGGCCAGACTTAATCCAGTTAGTGCAACTAACACCAGCAGTCCAATGCTCAATGCATAACCTCGGCTTGCTTGATCCATGAATAATGGCAGCACTAAAAGTGGTACGAATATCATGATGGCAATAAAAAAAGCTTGCGTTAACATACTGACTACCCAAGGCAAACGACGGCTATTTTTGCTCATCAGCCACCCACTCATCAAAGCTTGAGGTAGCAAAGATCCGGATTCTCGAAGCGGAACCAACAAACCGAGCATCCAAGATGGAGCACCGAGGGTATTCAACAATGTAGGCAGCGTTGTTTTAGCCGACAACAAAATATCAGTCGACTTGCTTAAAACGAGCGCAACAATGATGCGAAATTTAACGTTTTTTTTGTTCACAAAACCTCTCTTATTTACGCTCAATGTTACTGTAATTCCTACTTTATTGTTCTGTTAATGTTACTAATTTTGGTTAAATTGGGCTTGGTATTCGTGTTTCGCGTTTAGCTAAGCAATCTGTTACTCTTTGTTTACGATTTACTACGAGTCTTAAAAGGTGTTACACGTCCATGTTAGTAGACCAATATCTTGTCTACCTTGAAAATACCAACCTACAAAAATCGATTATTTCGGTCTCTCTTATTATCTTGGTTGGTGTAATTAATTCAATCTTGAAACGTGTTCTAGTAGATAGAGGCAAGAAGCTTAATAAAAATTACCGCTCACAAGTAAATGCATTAAATAACTCCCTCAATATCAGTTTAGTTTTTTTTATACTAGTGCTTTGGTCTGGTGAAATACAACAGTTTGCCCTGTCCATTGCGGCATTTATGTTTGCAATTGTATTCGCTACCAAAGAGTTTATTCAATGCTTCATCGGTTATTTTTACTATCTAAGTGCACGTCCCTTTCGCATTGGAGACTGGATACAAGTGCAGGACGGCGTCGGTGAAGTTATTGGTTCTGACTGGACCAAAATAACCATGCTCGAAGTTGATTTGCAGTCTAATAGCTATACTGGAAAGCATTTATTTGTTCCAAATAATCAGCTACTTCTAAAAACAGTCAAAAATTTTAATTTCTTAAGACGATATAGCATGAACCATTTCACAATAACCTGTGAACCCTTAATTGACATCAATCCAATTATTGATAAATTGGAGATAAGTGCACAAGAATACTTCGAAGATTTTGCCGATGTTGCCGAGCGTTATAAAAAATTCATTGAAAAAAGAATGGATATTGATTTTATTAGTATCGAGCCTAGTTTCCATGTACATACAAATCAGTTTGCGAAGATTTGCATTACGGTCGACTTATTTTGCCCCGTAGAACTAAACCTAAAGATTCAACAAGCAATTACCAAAGAGTTCTTTTGTTTATGGCACCAAAGTGTCGGGGAAAAAAGTAGTGGCGCTGTTGTTGCCCCCATAAAAGTGCTAACAAACTAATAAATAAGCATGATTTATACACAACTTTTTTAAAAATTGTGTATCTTAAAGAAGTACACATTTTTTTAACATTGCAGCTTCATCAACTCTTTTTAATGGATTTTAGAGTCGGTTGATAAATTTTTTATTTTGGATTTTATAAAGGAATACTAAATGCCTACAAATAATAACGAACGCTATATCAGTAATTTAACAAAAGACACCTATGCACTTGTATTAGCCGGTGGTAGAGGTTCTAGGTTGTATGAACTGACAGACTGGCGGGCCAAACCGGCTCTCTATTTCGGCGGTAAATTTCGTATTATCGACTTCCCTCTTTCCAATTGTGTTAATTCTGGGATACGCAATATAGGTGTCCTCACACAGTATAAGTCACACTCTTTAATTAGGCATTTGGTGCGTGGTTGGGGCCATTTTAAAAAAGAACTAGGCGAATCAGTCGAAATTTTACCTGCATCTCAACGCTTTTCAGAACAGTGGTACCAGGGTACAGCCGACGCCGTTTATCAAAATATTGATATTATAAGAGATGAGCTACCAAAATATGTCATGGTATTATCCGGCGATCATATTTATCGCCAAGACTACGGCCATATTCTTGCACAACATGTTGAGTCTGGCGCAAAAATGACAGTCAGCACAATAGCAGTGCCTATTGAGCAAGCTAGAAATGCGTTTGGTGTTATATCAATTGACGAGAATAGTAAGATAATCGAGTTTGTTGAAAAACCCTTAGAACCGACTCCACTAGCAGGTTCACCTGGTTATTGTTTAGCTTCTATGGGTAACTACGTTTTTGACACCTCTTTTTTATTCGAACAACTAGAACGCGACTCCCAAAAACAGGGCTCAGAAAGAGACTTCGGTAAAGACATCATTCCTGCAATTATCGACAATCATGACGTGTATGCCTTTGAATTTTCAAAAAGTAACAAGAATGACTCGTATTGGCGAGATGTAGGTACGCTTGACTCATACTGGGAAGCTAACATGGAATTAGTTGCCCCTGTTCCTGCATTGAATATATATGATAAACAATGGCCTATTTGGACTTACCAAGAGCAACTACCGCCCGCTAAATTTGTTATGGAGAGCAACGAAAATCGGGGTGATGCGCTAAATTCAGTGGTTTCTGGTGGCTGTATTATTTCTGGTTCCACGTTAATTGAGAGCATCTGCTTTAGTAATGTAAGAGTAAACTCAGGTAGTCGAATTGAACAGACCGTAGTGCTGCCAGAGGTAACTATTGGTGCAGGCTCAAGAATAAAGAAAGCAATTATTGATCGTGGTTGTCAAATTCCTGAAGGCGCTGTAATTGGCTATAATCACGATAATGACAGAGCAAGAGGCTTTAGAGTCTCAGAGAAGGGTGTCGTGTTAGTCACAAAAACTGAATTAGAAAACTTTTAATTGCTCTTCAATGACGTTATATAGGAGCGTATTCTTGTTTTTAATATCAAAGTATACGCTACTGTAAACAATACAATAACAACGCTCACATTGTTTAAAATGATGCTTTATAATCGTTTTTTGTAGAACGATATCATTTATCGTTCAGCAAGAAAACCGGCTATCAAGGTATTGATTCGAGATGCTACATGAAACGGCCTTTCAAGTGGGAACATATGCCCACCAAAATCAAGTGCCTCATGTGTAATCATTGCATTACCTTTAATGAAGTGATTTCTAAGCTTCGGAATACATACGTCAGTGTACTTACCTGTTAGCAAATAACTAGGCGTTTGTAATTTGCCATATTGCTTATGCAGATTATCAGGAATTGTTCTAAAAATATCAGCTTCTGTTTGCACATTAAAATGCAGTAATCTTTCCCCCTGATGCTCACGTGTTACAGCGTTAACATAGTCAGCAATGCAATCAACGTCAATATTTTTAAACAGCGTTCTGTGCTTAAAGTACTGCACTAGATCTGTTTTATGGTGCCATCTTGTATTCCTCATTTTAGTCTTACCTGCAGGCGTTATTTTATCAATAAGTTTACTCTTCTTCGCAAGCTTGAATACCCAGCCCGCGAGACCCGTTATTAAAGGCGGATCCAGCATAATCAAACCACAAAACATAGCAGGCTTTTTACAACAGGCCAAATAAGAGATCACCGCGCCAAATGAATGTCCAACTAACACGACAGGCAAGTTAGAACCTATTGCGGCTTGTTTGATTTGAACATACTGAATAAGTTCATTGACTTGATTTTCCCAATTATTGTTTAATGGAAACTCTGGGTTATGAGCAAATTTATCTAAAGCTATTAGTTCAATACTATCACTTAGATTAGCAAACAGTTTTGTATAGCTATTTGCCGGAAATCCATTAGCATGCGCGAAATGTAGGATCAGTTCCTTGTCACTTTTATTGTTCGGCGTTTCACTTTGTTGCATTTGTTATCCTGTTTCTTGCTATCCATTCTTTAGGAGCAACGCCAAACCATGTTTTGAACGCTCTAGTAAAGTTAGCACAATCTGAATAGTTTAATAAATCGGCGACTTCGGTCACTGTTTTCCCGTGTTGAAATAATGTCACTGCGCGGTCTATTTTTATTTTTTGTAGCAATAACTTAAAACTCGTCTCTTCCCTTTTAAGGCAGCGATGTAAAGACCGTTTGCTAATGTGCAATTGTTGTGCAATATCATCTAGGCTTAAGCTTATGCCATCATCTTGCTTTAACAATTTTATCACGCGATATCCCGTGCTTAAGTTTTGATATAAGTAAGACTCTAGTTCTTTTTGACAGTTGAGTACTGCACGTTGGAAGCTAAAGTCATCAGCCGAAGCCAACGGCTTATCCATAAATTGCTTTGAAAAAAGCAATGCGCAATTTGGTCTATCAAATTCAAGCTTAGCTGATTTAATGTATTGATACTTATGCGCATAGTTGGGTTTGGCGTAATCAAACGAAACCACATCGATAAGCAATTGACTATTGTCTTGAAACTTAATTACATGCAACATGTTCACAATTGCTATCATTACAGCTTCAATAACCGCGCGGTGAAGACTCCCCTGCCAATGCTCATCTGTTAACGTCACCACCACTTGTGACCCATCAATATCGTAACTGAGTTTTATCAGGGGCACTCTAATTGGTAAAAACTTAACGTGAAAGTCGAGCACTTGGCGTAAAGTCGCACTGTTCAATATAGCCAAGCCAAAATCACCATGATGTGCAATTTCCAACCTTTTACCAACCGATAATCCTAGGTCTTCGAATCCGTGAGTTTCAATGACTATTTTAATTAAACCATCAAACTGCGGCACGCTCACCCTAGCGTCAGCTTCTAACAACTTAGCCAAGTCTAATCGTTGTGACGCAAGCCACTTTTCAATGCCAATGCCTGATTGTTTTAGCACACTTATCACGTGTCCAAAATAATAGGTTGGCAAGCTAATTCTCTCATTCATTGCGTTTAATCTTCCAATTTGGGCTTGATGTTATGCATAAAAATAATCTAACTAACACCAAATCAAATTACGCTAAAAATAACAACTTGGCAACAAATGACTAATTAATGGCATGCATTGCTATTATTCATTGCTTAAAAGCATGTCAAAGTACCAGCATCATAAAGGGAGAAATGACATGTTTCACTATTTAAAATTTGCGAATTACTTTATTACCACTTTGTTAGGGGTCAGCGCAGTACTTTTTGCGCAGCATTGGATTTTATTCGGATTTGGTATTTTCATTGCGTTTTATATTATCGGTGACACCTTTTTTGGTGAAGACCTTAGTCAACCTAACTTGACAAAAAAGTGGGCTTTGAACGCGATGCTATATGCATCAGTTCCAACTACTTTTATTTTACTGACCGTTTGTATTTGCTTGGTTACCCCATATGATTTGGCCTCACTACATTGGCTATCTGCTGTTCTGGGGTATGATTTTGTTGCAGCCAAAGCCAACACCTCGATGATTGAAATTTTTGTCGCAGTGATTTTTTGTGGCCTCATGCTTAGTGGTATCGCAACTGTCGTCGGGCATGAATTAATACATCGAATTGGTAATAAAAAAGCGCTAACAACGGGACGTTGTTTAATGGCCCTTAGCTTTGACGCCAGCTTTTCAATTGAGCATGTATTTAATCACCATGTTCATGTTGCTACCGAAAATGATCCAGTGACTGCTCCGCGTGGACGTTCCATTTATAAACATGTACCGATCGCTATATGGGGTACCAACAAATCAGCCTGGCAGATAGAAGTAAAACGACTTAATCGAAAAAAACAAAGAAGCTTCAGCCTACATAATCAATTCATTACCGGTTGGTTAATGACAGCCGCGTGGTTAGGATTTGTGTTTCTAGTGGGCAGTTGGCAAGGCGTACTTTTTGTCTCTGGTGTCGGTTTAGTTGCTAAAATCACACTTGAAATTGTAAATTACATGGAGCATTACGGTTTAGTTCGCCACCCTCGTGAACGTGTGATGCCAAAACATTCATGGAATACCAATAGAAAAGTGAGTTGTTGGGCAATGTTTAATTTGCCTCGCCATAGTCACCATCATGCAAAAGGCGCAGTACCCTTCGAAAAGTTAGAAGCCATGCCTGATGCACCGGTAATGATTGGTGGCTATATCTCGACAATAGTACTGGTACTATTGCCACCTCTTTGGTACAAATTAATGCAACCTAAATTGCAACATTGGGACGAAACAATGGCAAACGAAAACGAACTCGCTATTCTTAGATTACAACAGGGGCAGAGTATAGCAAGCGATGCAGATGACAGGCGCTTAATCTAGCGCCTGCATCCTTTCCGCTTCATACCAATCATGTTCTATTTTAGTGGATGCCCAATAGAATGTAGCGATAGACAATAGATAAGGTAATAACAGCCAACTGAGGGCTGCTCGCAAAGCTTCAGCCTCACCCATCGTTGCTGACAAAGACTGGCTTAAAAGCCCAACGATTGTTGGACCACCACCAAGTGCGATAATGTTCAACACAAAGAAAAAAAGTGCCGTAGACATCGCTCTAGCATTAACCGGTGCCAGCGTTTGCGCAATCGCAAAACACGGCCCTAAATACATACCGCTAGCGAAAAGCATCACCGTCATTAAACCAATTGACAGCCAAACACTTCCAACTTGCAGAGAGAAGTAGAAACAAGGGACACCAATGATTAAGGCAATAGTAGGTAATAATGCATATGCCCGTTTAGATTTCCTACCCCATTTGTCTGCAATTACACCACCTAACCAAACACCCAGAGCATAAGCAGTGCCATTCACGATACCGAAAACAATTAATAGATCTTGAATTGGCATATCCGGGTGTATTCGAACGTAAAAGTCGATAATCCAGGTTGATATTGCATAGTTACCAAACGAACCGAAAGAAATTCCTAAGCACATTCCCCACCAAGTCGGGATTTTTAGTAAACGTTTTACGGATACTATAAAGTCCATTTGTTGAGGACCATGCGATACTCTTGCCCTCTCTGGTTCTTTGACGGTGAGTTTCATCAAAATAGCTAACAAAACGCCAGGCAGTCCAACACTAATCATAACAATCCGCCAATCAGCTGAGCCACCATCAAGAAAAAATGCGGCTGCAAAATAAGCGCTCATGATACCAAACGGTATGCCCAAAGAATAAAATGCTAAGGCTTTTGCACGCTCAGTTTTATCAAACAAATCTGACAAAATAGAATGACTAGGAGGGCTGCCGCCTGCTTCACCAATACCAACGCCAACTCGCAATATGGCTAATTGCCAAAAATTGGCGGCAAAACCCGAAAGCGCTGTGAAGCCACTCCATAGGGTTAAGGAAATACCAATAATGTTGACTCTATTATAGCGGTCAGCTAACCAAGCAATAGGAATGCCGACCACTGTGTACAATAGCGCAAATGCAAAACCTTTAAGCCAACCGAGTTGAGCATCATCTAAGCCTAAGTCCACTTTGATAAAAGGCGATAAAATGCCGATGATTTGCCTATCTATAAAATTAAATGCATAAACTAGCGTTAAAATGATAAGTACATAGTTACGATAAGCTCGAGATGGCCTTATATCCTCAACCTCTTTTGATACATCGGGTATTTCTATTGAATCAGCCACAATCACTCCAAATTTGTATTTAAACTCCATATTGGATCAGCTATGGTGACTTTGCCACTTGATGTTAATGATTTGTCAACATAAGTATAAGTAGGTTCAAGTTGCTTGCAACTCCAAATCATTGCAGACAGAATAGTCATATCAGACCAGTTAACATTAAGCGTAATCGATGCATATTGATGAATTACTCGCATTAGCAAAAACACAAAAATCCAGTCCAAGTTTAGTATTAACGATCCCTTCAGGGTGGTCACAAGGCCGCACAGTCTATGGTGGTTTATCAGCCGGTTTATTATATGCAGCAGCGAGAGAATATGTTGATCTAGACAGAGTGATGCGCTCAAACTCTACTAACTTTGTTGCGCCACTAATGGCACAGAAATCTTTTACCATCACCGTCGAAATTTTGCGTGAAGGCAAGAACGTTAGTCAAGTCATGGTAAGGGCCATACAGGAAAATAAAACCTGTGTTGTTTCACAAATTTGCTTTGGGAATAGTCGAGAGTCAAGCATTTCAGTGCCAAACCAAGACACTCACAACATAGCATCGCCAGTGCGGGAAGGCATTATTCCTGTTATTCCAAAGGTAACACCGGCGTTTTTAGAACACCTCGATTTATCAATTCAAGAAGGCGGAATACCTTTTTCAGCACAAAAAACCTCGCATTATCGCGGCTGGATGAAATTTAAAAAGGCCCCCGCAATTTTTACTGACGCTCACCTTATTAGTATCATTGATGCTTGGCCTCCGACACTTTTGCAGATGCTGAGCGCACCCGCGCCTGCGAGTTCAGTTAGTTGGAATTTAGAATTTATTCATCCACACAAACAGGTTTTAGGCAATGACTGGTTGGCTTATGAAGCCCACACGCGCCAAGCAGCGAATGGATATGGTCATACTGAGGCGAATATATGGGATAACGATGGCCAACTTATTGCCATTAGTAGACAAACCGTTGCAATATTTGACTAAATTTTTTTTAGCTTAGCTATTTATTTAGCTAAGCTACTTGAAATGCATCAGGGTTGAATAAATGGATAACCTGTTCAACTTGGTAATTAGTATTATCAAGTGCTTCTTCAATATCGTCACGACTTAGGTTCATTGATTCAAACATAAAAAATGGTAAATGTGTTTCGAAATTATAATGCTGTGGGAAGGTGTTAATAATAGAAAGCTCATAAGCTAACTGCATAATTTGAAGCTCAGGCGTTTCAGCCGCTGAATCGTCGTGATGCTGCATTGCAATGGCAGATACAATCGAATCTGGTAGCATCCACTGCTGCCCCAATGCTGCTGAAATTTCAGCGTACGTAAAACCAAGCACATCGTACTGACACTCTTTTGGATGGAGCTTTGCATCAAAACGCGCACAATCTTTTGCTAACGTTGGATCCAATTTTAAAACCACTAGCTCACCAATATTATGCAGGAGACCATTAACAAATAACCTATCTGGATCTTTAATTCCTTTCGTGATCGCAAAGTGCTTAGCTAATATCGCGCAACTAACACTTTGTTCCCAGAATTTATCTAAGTCAACAAATTGACTTTGCTCTTTACTAAACGCATTTGATAAGCCAAATACCAATGCATAATCATAAACTGCAGAAGTACCAATAACCTGAATGGCTCTTTGTAACTTATCTATCTTTCTTGGAAAACGATAAATTGCACTATTGGCCAGCTTGAGGATATGCGCAGCTAAGCCCGGGTCGGTCTGCAAAACGGCAGATATACTATTTGCATCAGAGCGATCGTCATCAATTAAACTTTTGACTCTGACAGCCGTTTTTGGTGCAGCGAATAAGTCAGATACTTTTTTTGCATAATCAATTGCGTTCATAATTGCCTTTTAAATATTTTCAGTTTTCTGGTGAAGGTTGAACCACTCCAGCACCGAACATTCACGCACACCGCTCTAAATAATATGCTCGTTTAATGGCTAATAATATTTTTTTACACTAATCTGTCGTTTACTTCAAGGGATACACACAGTATTGCATAAAAACCTACAGTTATGCAGGCTCTGTCAAGGATTTAGTCTGATCTTTGGTTAGCGGATAGCATAAACTCATACACAAGTTGACCATACACGGGGTATATCGTTTGCAACTTCCGTGTTTTTTGACGCTTTTGTCGTCTGTTGAACAATGTCAAAACAGGAAATATTGGTAAAGAGCTGAATTATATAGTGATATCATCGTAGTTACGCGCCGTTATATTGATAAAATATCAAGAGCATGATAAGAATTATGGAAAAGGTATCAAGCAATGCAAGCAAATAAAAATAAGAAAAGTGATGTCTGCAAATAGAACGGCGCTTCCTATCATTTTTATGGCAATACTGTCTGTTTGCTTAATGTTTTTGCTTATCCATAATACGACATCATTCGTATCGTTACTGCCATTCCCAGTCGCCAGTCTTGTCCCTTTTGTGTGTATAAGCCTGATGTTCATTATTATACTCAATCTAGCTATGCGACAAGCATTAACCATGTATATTGCAAGCATAATAGCCCTCATAACCATCTCACATTTTTATATTATTCTAGGTTTAAAAGTGTCCAATGAAAATCTGAAAATCATGGCTGATAGTAAATACTTATTGTTATCTTTTATTACCTTACTACCGATTTTCGGTTTCATTAAAATTCCAGCTCACAAGATATTCAAAAGCGTTATTTATCTCGTTGGCAGCTTGATCGCGTGGGGATTTTTTAGTTTGCTTATTGCTAAATTGGAATTGCCCATATTACAAGTTGTAGAGCGCGCATTGAGCAGTACTGGAATTAAATCACCTTTTCAAAACTGCTTGTTATCACCACTGCAGTTTGTATTAGTCAGCATAAGTACAATGGCGCTAGTTATTTTACTGATTAAGTCATTACACAATATCTATTTACTCGCAATTGCCTCTCTAGCGGCCTTAGCTATGGTTTATGTGTCTTCACTAAGTATTATTTTTTTTGCCATTCTGAGCAGTGTTCTGTGTCTATTTTCTGCCATTATTACTAGTCGAAATATGGCGTTCAATGATGAATTAACTGGGATCCCTGGCCGGCGATCACTTACACAATATGCGCAGGAGGTCTCTGGTCAATTTGCGGTTGTAATGATAGATATCGATTTCTTCAAGAACTTCAACGATAAATATGGGCATGATGCAGGCGATGATGTGATTAAACTTGTGGCTAGCAAAATAGCAAAAACAGGAAATAGAGGCCGAGCTTTTCGATATGGCGGCGAAGAGTTTACATTGGTATTTGATGGAAAGTACCTTGATGATGTTCGTGAAACAATTGAAGATTTACGCGTGCGGTTAGCATCCTATCCTATGACGATCCGGACCCAAAATCGGCCAAAGAAGCCTGCATCGGAATCGAAAAACAGAAGAAATTCGGCTGTAAAACAGGAAATTGTAAAAGTCACCTGTAGCTTCGGTATTGCGCAGAGTTCGCTTGGTAGTAATGACTTTAAAGCTGCTATTAAACGCGCAGACTCTGCTTTGTACAAAGCCAAAAAAGGGGGGCGTAATTGTGTTAGAACAGTCGAATAATAGAGTTCTATTTGTTGGTTTAGTGTGGCCGGAGCCAACCTCTACCGCCGCTGGACAAAATATACTCAGCTATATAAATTTATTCATTAGCAATGGCTATGAGGTCACGTTTGCTTGTGCTGCTGACAAATCAGAGCATTCAGCTAGACTAACGACAATCGGTGTTAAGGAGCAATCAATAACCTTAAATGACAGTAGTTTTGATACTTTTGTGTGTAGATATGCGCCAAATATTACTGTTTTTGATCGTTTTATTAGTGAAGAACAATTTGGATGGCGCGTTTCTTTATCTGCGCCTGAATGCATGAAAATACTGGATTGTGAAGATCTGCATTTTTTGCGTGATGCCCGCCACCAAGCATACAAAGATACGAACAAAAGAAACGTAACTGCAGATATGCCTGAGCAAGCTAATGGCTATTTATACAGCGATATTTGTAAAAGGGAACTGGCATCAATTTTACGCTGCGATCTTAGTATCTTACTCTCCGATTATGAGTGTCAATTGCTCACAAAGGTATTTGCAATACCTAAGACTATTCTACATTACTGTGCTTTTTTACTCCCTGAATCGACAGTAAAATCGACAAAATCTTATGCGCAACGAATTGACTTTGTTAGTATAGGGAGTTTCAGACATGCACCAAATTGGGATGCCGTCCTTACTCTAAAACAAAAAATTTGGCCCGCAATACATCAAGTACTGCCTAGTGCTCGCTGTCATATTTATGGTTCATATCTAACACCTAAAGCAAAACAACTGGAAAATAAACAACAGGGATTTTTGGTACATGGTTATGCACAAGACGCTAAAGAAGTTATTGGTAACGCTCGTGTTTTATTAGCTCCGTTGAATTTTGGTGCCGGTATCAAAGGAAAATTGGTAGATGCCATGCAATGCAGTACCCCATCGGTTACCACAGAGATTGGCGCAGAAGGATTATTGCCTAAAACTAAGGGCGATAATGGCAAGTGTGGTTTGGATGCAAGCAATATTATAGCAATGCCGCGCAGCGATGCTAAAGATGTCACCGATTTAGTGGACCAACCGTCAGATCAATCTGACTTGTGGCCTGGTGCTATTAATAACATTCAATCGTCAACTAAGGCCTTTGTTCAATCATCCATTGCACTATATTCAAATAAAAACACATGGACGCTGGCCAGCAATCGAAGTCAGCCTGTATATTCATCAAGATTTAACTATGCACAACAGTCCAAGCAATTAATGCATTGTATTGAGGTCATTATGTCAAATTTAACGAAACATCGTCAGCAACACTTTTTAGGACAAGTAATGCAACATCATACAATCAATAGTGCAAAATACATGAGCCAGTGGATTGAAGTGAAAACGCGCTTAAAGCAAAATCAATTCGATGATTAAGCGTCATTCTTTATGACATAAGACTCTTTTTGCGCGCGCAAATGCACCACTATTTCTTGCAGGACAATAACATCAGGAGTCAGAGTTTCAGCTGGTTTTTTTCTGCCGCATATTTTACCGCAACATCATGCTAAAGAGCTTTTTTATCTAGGTTCTATGCCAGTAGACGATTTTGAGTTTTCTTTTTGCCATTACAAAATCCCAGTTCAATTAAGGATTTAGATTTTTCTGCTGATGATGAATACAAGCTAGATATGGTTTGCTGAACGGACCCATTCCGATTATAAAAAAATTCTTTTAAATAATGAGTTACAATATCTTCTCCCTTCTTAAATCAGCTTGCCACGACTATCCACGGCGAATAAAGACAAAAATAAAAACACATAGACTCGTATTTTATTGCTTGTAAAAATATAACCATCGGTTTTTACGATCTATTAATGATTTTAAATCGACTTTTTTTTTGAACAACTACTGGCTATATTAAAACGCTGACATACCTATATTAGTATCTGTTAATTTGGAGAGAACAATGAAACTCAAGTCTACATGGCACGACCAAAATACTGATAGCGTGGCGTCTTCGTTAGCGACAAACGTTACAGAGGGTCTCAGTTCAGATGAAATTACTGAAAGACGCGAGCGCTTTGGTCGCAACAAAATTACTGAGCATAAAGGTACAGGTCCGCTCAAACGTTTTTTACTACAGTTTAATCAACCGCTTGTTTACATTTTACTGGCGGCATGCGCGGTTACCTTGCTGCTGCACGAGTGGGTTGATTCGGCCGTTATATTTGCGGTGGTTTTGGTTAACGCCATTATTGGTTTTGTGCAAGAATCGAAGGCCCTAAATGCAATAAATTCACTTTCTAAGTCGGTAAAGACAAAAACAACCGTAATACGCGCGGGCAAACGTCAAGAAATATTAGCTGAAGAACTTGTGCTAGGCGATGTTGTCGTATTGCAGGCAGGCGATAAAACACCTGCAGATCTTCGCTTAATAAAAATACGCGACTTAAAAATTGATGAATCGTCACTAACTGGCGAATCGTTACCGACCGAGAAAGACGTAGCCACGTTATCTGAAAACTGTCTATTAGGCGATAGGCGGAATATGGCCTTCTCTTCTACACTAGTGACCTACGGCACCGGCATGGGTGTTGTTGTTCACATAGGTGATGATACAGAAATAGGTAAAATTTCTGGAATGATAGCTACTACGGAAACGCTTGATACCCCTCTTACCAAACGAATTACGAGTTTCAGCCATGTGCTACTTTATGCCATTCTTGGACTAGCGGCCCTCACCATATTCATTGGCTGGCTCCACGGCAGACCCCTCGTTGATACCTTTATGGCAGCGGTCGCACTCGCCGTAGGTGCTATCCCAGAGGGCCTGCCCGCTGCTGTGACTATTATGCTGGCAATTGGTGTATCTCGAATGGCAAAAAAACGCGCCGTAATACGCAACTTACCCGCAGTTGAGACTTTAGGCAGTACCACAGTAATTTGTTCCGACAAAACGGGTACCCTTACGAAAAACCAGATGACGGTTACTGATATATGGGCAGGCGGGCGCAGCTTTAGTGCTAGCGGAAGTGGTTATGATCCACTCGGAGAATTTAGTGAAGGCGATAAGGTGGCAACTTTGCCTACTATTTCAGCCGGATTCATCACCTTAAAAGCGGGTTTTTTATGTAATGATTCGCTGCTTAACGCTCCTGACCCTGCGCTAGAAAAGTCAAATCAGCAATGGACAATTACTGGCGACCCTACAGAGGCCGCTTTGATTGTTTCGGCCGCCAAGGCCGGCATTAATGAAAGCCAGCTTACCCAGAATCGTTTAGACATAATCCCTTTTCAATCAGAATATCAGTACATGGCAATTTTAAATGCTGAAGAAGAAGGTAATGTTGTTTACATGAAAGGCTCTATTGAGAGTGTTTTACCAAAATGTATTAATATGCGTGATCATAGTGGTGAACAGATCAAGCTTGCCAATGAGCTGATTCACCAGCAGGTTCAAGAAATGGCCAGTCGCGGCCTGCGTGTGTTGGCGTTTGCACGCAAGCGAGTTGACTCAAATACCCGTAGTATTAGCCACGAATTTCTAGCTCAAAATTTAGAGTTTGTGGGATTGCAAGCGATGATAGACCCCCCTCGTCCTGAGGCGGTAGAGGCTGTAAAAGCCTGCCATCTTGCTGGTATTGATGTGAAAATGACCACTGGCGATCATGCTTTGACGGCTACTAGCATCGCTCATCAGCTTACTATTGTGGACAACGCTAGCGGCAATGCCACTATCACTGGCCAAGAGTTGGCGTTACTTAACCAAGACGAAGTGATAAAAGCCGCACTAAAATTCAAAGTATTTGCTCGGGTCACTCCTGAAAATAAATTACAACTTGTAAAAGCCCTACAGGCCCAAGATCAAGTGGTTGCAATGACCGGCGATGGTGTCAATGATGCACCTGCATTGAGGCGCGCGGACATTGGCGTTGCCATGGCCTTAAACGGCACTGAAGTGGCGCGCGATGCCGCCGACATGATGCTTATTGATGACAACTTTGCCACCGTAAGAGACGCTGTAGAAGAAGGAAGAGGCGTTTTTGATAACTTAAAAAAGTTCATCGTATGGACCTTACCCACCAACGGAGGCGAAGGCTTAGTCATTCTCGTCGCTGTTATTTTAGGTGTGTCGCTACCGCTATTACCGGTGCATATTCTTTGGATAAATATGACGACAGCTATTTTCTTGGGTTTAATGCTTGCTTTTGAACCAAAAGAGGAAGGCATTATGCTGCGCCCGCCGAATATCCCAAATGCGCCTATTATCGACAGTATATTAATATGGCGCATTGTGTTGGTGTCATCATTATTATGCATCACTGCGTTTGGTCTTTACGAATTAGAGTTGAGTCTAGGTGCAAGCAAAGAGCAAGCCAGAACGGTCGCAGTTGCGATGTTTGTGGTCGGCGAGGCCTTCTACCTACTGAACTGTCGTTCACTTGAGCGCTCGGTTTTCTCAGTGGGTTTATTTAGCAATCCTTGGGTCTGGTTTGGGATAAGCATTATGGCAGTACTTCAGGGCTTGTTTACCTATTTGCCGATAATGAACGCATGGTTTGGCTCTGCACCAATAGACCTGTATTCATGGATCCGTGTGTTCGCCTGTGGTGCCCTTATATTCATTATTGTAGGCGCCGAGAAGCACTGGCGTTTAAAAAACAAGCAAAGCACATCACACAAGCGGTAACGGGAGGCTCAAGTGGTAAACCATAATAAAACCAGTGGCGGTAAAGATCGGCCTCAATATAAAGAAATATTTCTGAAAACAGTTCTTTTTGGAGTGCTGTGGTGGAGTTTGGTTGAGAGTACATTTAGTTCGTGGCTTATTGGCATAATAGTCGTGCCTTTTGCTACTTGGCTGAACATCACCTTATATCGGAACAATAATCAAAAAGCAGAAAGTACCGCGAACTTTAGGTTTGTCGGTTTACTTAAGTTTTTACCTTTCTTTGCTTGGCAGTCGCTTAGAGGAGGCTGCCAAACGGCATTGCTTGCGCTTAGTTCGCGCATAGCGCCAGCCGAATTTATAGAGTTTGAGACGTTCCTAGGCTCGCGCCGGGAAAAAATATTGTTTATGCACATTATTAGTCTTATGCCGGGTTCGGTAAGCGCAAACATTAACGGGCAAATCATCCGTATTCATATTCTCGATATAAACCAGTATAGCGAGGATGGTTTGCGGGATTGTGAACAACGGTTAAGCAGAATTTTTGTTAAGTATGATGCGCCCTGCACAACAGGAGCTGAAAAATGATCCTTTATCTCACTATAATTGCCATATTGTTAACACTCACGCTGCTTGTGGGATTAATTAGAGTCATTATTGGCCCTAGCGAATCCGATAGAATGCTTGCCTGCCAGTTATTTGGGACCGCGGGAGTTGCTTTAACAATCCTACTGGCTGTGGTGCAACAACAAGCGACGCTTTTAAATTTAGCCTTAGTGCTGGCTCTTTTGGCACCGCTCACCTTAATTGTGTTTTTGAAAAGTACGAGGATGTCAAAATGAACCTTGTTGATATCTACACCATCGTAATGACCAGCGGCGGACTTATTTTTTTTATTGCCGGCACTATTGGGCTTTTACGCTTCCCCGATGCCATTAGTCGACTGCATGCACTAACCAAGGCCGACAACTTAGGACTTGGCCTGATTGTGCTTGGCATTTTGCCCCAAGTAAGCTCTATATTTGATGCTGTTCAACTGATGTTTATTTGGTTTATTGTGATGCTCTCAGGTGCCGCCTCATGTTTCCTTATTGCTAATATTGACAGCGTTACCAACAAGCTACCCGGTGAGTTGCAAAACAAAGGGGCCAATAATGAGCTTTAGTTTTCTACTAGATATATTTTTAATAGGCGGTTCACTCACTATGGCGTGGCTATGCTTGTTTAGTCGTGATTTACTCAAAGCGATTACATGCTTTGTATGTATGGGCCTATTTGTAACGCTAATGTGGATAAGGCTTGACGCTTGGGACGTTGCCATAGCGGAGGCTGCAATTGGTGCAGGTTTAACCGGCGCTTTACTATTGTCTAGTCGACGAGGTTTAAAAAAAACCGCAGCAAAAAAAACATCGGGAGAAAAAGAGTCGGGAGAACACGATGTTTAAGCAAATAGTGTTCAATGAAGATGCTAGTAATGTGCCAGAAAAAGGCCGTTTAGCAACTCCGATAGCCCTGCTGTGTGGGCTATCGGTATTGGCCTTATGCACTTTACTCGTGACTGCTTTAATAAGCACCAAAAGGCACAGTGAAGGTTTGCAGCAGGCGGTGTCAAGCATGCTCAATAAAAGTGGCGTTGAGAATCCTGTTACTGCCGTGTTACTTAATTTTAGAAGTTATGACACCTTGCTAGAAATTGCGGTGTTACTAATTGTGGCCATTGTGATGCTGCCGCAGGCGACTATGTCTAAGTCCCATTCACTTATACAAGTTCAACAATCGGCAAATGCTGGCCTTATTATGTCTAGCCTTCTTCGATTTTTGACCCCTACCCTTATTATAATGGGCGGCTACATGCTCTGGACCGGCGCTTATTCTCCGGGCGGCGCATTTCAAGCGGGTGCATTAATTGCTGGGGCGGGTATTTTAATTTTTACAAACGTTCAATATCAGGTGAATATGCAAAGTTTTGCGTTTCGCGTATTGCTCAGCATTGGGCTCTGCATTTTTATTCTCTCAGGCTTTGCCGTGGCGCTGCAGACTGGTCAGTTTTTAGAATATCCAGTAAAATACGCCAGTAGCATTATCTTATTTATTGAAACGGCAGCAACCGTCTCTATAGCCACCACTCTGTTACTGCTATATTTAGCGGTAGCGGGTACACAGGGGGAGTTTAATCATGATGCTTAGCCAACTCACACCAGAAATCATGTATAGCGCGTCGGGCATCGCGCTGTTTGGTATAGGCTTACTAGGCTTAATTATTGTACCGCATATTTTCCGTAAAATACTTGCCATAAACGTCATGGGAGTTGGCGTTTTTATGCTATTGGTGTCCAGCGCAAAGCGCGTAAATCTTGAAGCCGACCCCGTTCCTCATGCCATGGTGTTAACAGGCATTGTAGTGGCTGTTGCAGGAACCGCACTCGCTCTCTTTTTGGTGAAAAAAATACAAGACTCAGAATCGATAGAGAAAAGTCAATAGATATGGATGATATAGCGGCACTCTTACCCGTATTTATTCTGCTGCCTCTTGCCGTAAGCGTATGCTGTGTGCTGGTAAACAACATTCGTGTATGCGCAGTTATCAGCATTATTAGCGCCGCTGCACTACTGATATTATCAGCCAATGCTTTGCTCGCAATTAATACCTATGAAGCAAGCATATTGCGATACGCGTTTGCAGGTTGGGGCCAGCCCTTAGGTATTGAACTTCAGGTGTCTGGCTTTACGGCATTAATGACAGCACTTACATGCCTACTGGTTTTTGTGCTTAGCATTTACAGCAGCGTTTACTTTTCATCAAGCGATAAAGCGTTGCGATTCTGGCCACTGTGGTGGCTGCTGATAGCTGGCCTTAATGCCTTATTTTTATCCAGTGATATATTTAATATTTACGTAGCATTTGAGCTAATAGGACTCGCTGCTGTCGCCTTAATTGCAATTGAAAATAGTCGGGCTGCATTAATCGCTGCGCTTCGCTACTTGTTAGTCAGCCTTTTGGGATCGCTATGCTACCTGCTTGCAGTTGCGTTACTTTACCGAGAATACGGCACGCTCGACCTTGTTCAACTTGCTAGTATAGCAACTGATTCTGCCAGCAGTACTGCAGCATTAATGCTTATTACCATTGGTTTGTGTTTGAAAACCGCTTTGTTTCCACTGCATTTTTGGCTACCTGCGGCACACGGTGGTGCATCAGCGCCGGTTAGTGCCGTGCTCTCTGCTTTGGTGGTCAAAGGCTCGTTCTACTTAATTGCACGGTTTTGGCTAGATATACTCGCGCCGGCAGCAAGTGACGCTGGTTTGATTATTCTCGGCGTTTTTGGCGCCGGTGCGATATTATGGGGCTCTGCGCAAGCGCTGTTTGCGAGTCGTTTAAAAGTAATGGTGGCGTACTCCACGGTTGCTCAAATTGGCTATCTATTTCTATTATTTCCACTCATGGTGGGCAACTCACAAACAAATCCGTTTGAAGGCGCAGCAATGGGCGCAATCACCTACTTAATTGTAGCTCACGCTACGGCTAAATCAGCGATGTTCTTGGCAGCCGGCAATATTATGCATATCGCCGGGCATGACAATATTAAACAGCTCAAAGGCTTGGTTCGCCACTGCCCTCTCAGTATATTCACTTTTGGGATTGCGGGAGCGAGTTTAATTGGCCTACCCCCGAGCGCAGGCTTTATTGCTAAGTGGCTGCTGCTAAGCAACTCAATAACCACAGGGCAATGGTGGTGGGTCATTGTTATTTTAAGTGGCGGTTTACTTGCCGCTGCTTATGTATTTAAATTTTTAAACTTAGCCTTTACTAAAGATGATGAGACTTTTAACAAAGCTAATATAGTTAGCAAAATATCCCCTATCATGCCGCTTTGCGCGCTGACACTAGCCTTACTTACCGTCGTGCTTGGTTTCAATGCCCAGTGGCTATTAGACGTTAGCGGTACCTTGGTATATGAAACTACAGGCCAAGGTTTCACAGGCCAAACCTTGGCAGGAGTAGCGCAATGAATTGGCAAAGCACCCTACCGTTATTAATTGTGTTAAGCGCAATGGTTTGCGGCATTCTAATTTTGCGCGTAAACGAGCATGCTAATAAGTTACGCACAAGCTTGAATATATTAGGCGCGCTGCTGTGCGTAACGCTTGTTGTAATTATGCTGGTAGGAGTTTATCAAGGAGAAGTGTTTGAGACTCGATTTACCCTGTTGCCGAATATGGATTTCGTGCTCAAAGCAGATGCGCTCTCCCTGTTGTTTGTTAGCCTTTCGGCGGTATTATGGTTTTTCACCACCATTTACGCGATTGGTTACCTAGAAGAGTCAGCCAATCGCAGTCGCTTTTTTGGGTTCTTTGGATTTTGCGTAAGCGCGACAATGGGGGTCGCACTAGCGGGTAATCTCATTACCTTCTTGATTTTTTATGAGTTACTCACCTTAGTTACTTACCCCTTAGTTATGCATAAAGGTAACCCCGCCTCTATGCGTGCCGGGCGCACTTACCTAATTTATACAATGATTGGCGGTGCCGTGCTTCTGGCAGGTGTAGTGTGGCTAAAAAGTATTGCTGGCCCGCTCGATTTTGACGCCACGGGTGTACTTGAGCAAATGCCCAATATTAACGAAAATCACCTGCGCATTATTTTTGTGCTACTTATTGCTGGCCTAGGAGTGAAAGCTGCCCTTATTCCTCTACATGGATGGCTTCCAGTCGCTATGGCAGCTCCGGCACCAGTAAGTGCGCTGTTGCATGCGGTAGCCGTTGTAAAAGCGGGGGTATTTGGCATTGTACGAGTGGTTTACGATGTATATGGCATCGAATTTTCACGCGAACTGGGTCTCACCTTCGGTTTGGCCATCATTGCCGCGGCGACAATTATTTATGCCTCTGTTCGCGCAATTGCGCAAAATGATTTAAAAAAACGTCTTGCCTATTCCACGGTTAGCCAAGTTTCGTATATTGCCTTGGGAACCGCAATAGCAGGTCCTATTGCAACTATTGGCGGTATTGTACATTTGGTGCATCAGGGCCTGATGAAAATCACCATGTTTTTCTGTGCCGGTAACTTAGCTGAAACCTTAGGCATCAACAAAATTAGTGACCTCAACGGTGCTGGCCGCAGAATGCCGGTAACCATGACAGCCTTCAGTTTTGCAGCCCTTGGCATGATTGGTCTGCCACCAGCCGCAGGCTTTGTGTCCAAATGGTATCTGGGCGTCGGCGCTATAGAGGTAGACGCCTACTGGATTATTGCGGTGCTCGCCATAAGTAGCCTGTTAAACGCAATATACTTTTTACCCATTCTTTATGCAGCATGGTTTCTTCCCGCCAAATCAGAGTGGCCAAACGGTGAGTGCCCTGAGGCGAAACCTAAAGGATTGTTTGAAGCACACTGGATGGTTATTTTGCCGCCTGCGGTTACGGCTTCGTTGGCTTTATTAGCCGGGGTATTCGCGGGCTCGTCCTTAAGCCCTCTGTACTGGGTCAAATTAGTCGCTGCCCGCGAGTATGCTTCAGAATTTGTTTTTACTGCGCAACAAAGTGCACTTCTGCAACCTGCGCTTTGGTGGAGCGTTATTTTGCCTCTGCTGGCGTGCACTGCACTAACCATTCGCTGGATCCGCTCAAGATGCTTAATCCTGTTACCCCTTGCAGCTGCGCCGGTTTTGCTTGCCAGCCTCCTGCTAGAGCCTAGCGGCGCAAATACATTATCTGAACTATTTTTTGGCAGCATCATGAGCATGGATGACAGCAATAAAATATTCTTGATACTAGCTGCTTTAGTGTGGTTTGCAGGGGGACTATATAGCGTAGGATACATGCAAGACAGAGCAAACAAAGTGCAATACTGTTTGTTTTTCCTACTTGCTATGTGTGGTAATTTTGGCCTAATTTTAGCGCAAGACTTATTTGGTTTTATTACCTTTTTTACCTTAATGAGCCTATCCTCATATGGCTTGATTATTCATACTGCAGATGACACAGCAAGAAAAGCAGCTAAAACCTACGTACAATGGGTGATCATTGGTGAGGTCATATTATTTGCTGGCTTAACCGGTCTTGCCTATAGCAGCGGCGCTATAAGCGAGGCTGCCAATTCAACTACACAAGCTTACTGGGTAACACTATTTTTAGTGGCAGGCTTTGGCGTAAAGCTTGGCTTAGTACCTTTCCATGTTTGGCTTCCTCGGGCTCATCCCGCCGCGCCTGTGCCTGCAAGTGCATTATTAAGTGGCGTGATGGTAAAAGCAGGCCTTATTGGTTGGCTACGATTTTTGCCACTTGGAGATACAGCAATATCGAGTATAGGCACTGGCTTAATTTATCTTGGTTTTAGCGGTACTTTTCTAGCTGCACTTGTGGGCCTAATGCAAAAGAACGCCAAGTCGGTACTCGCATATTCTACAATCAGTCAAATGGGCATTGTTAGTGCAGCCGTTGGCGTGGGTTTAAAATATCCAGAGCTTTGGTCGGCTGTGCTACCAGCACTTGTTTTATTTGCCTTTCATCATGGGATTGTGAAAGCAACACTGTTTTTATGTGTTGATTTTATTCCAGCACTTGCAGCAAAACCCAGCCTTAGAATACTCGCCATTATTTGCCTTATAATACCGGTGTTTGCCATTATTGGACTGCCGTTTTCAAGCGGTGCGATAGCTAAAAGTGCATTAAAGGGCTCGTTTAGTGAACTTGCTATGCTACCTACTTTATTACTGCTGTCGACAGTTGGCACTGGCTTGTTAATGCTGCGGTTTGTGGATATTTTATGGAACAGCACCAAAAATGTGCAACACGCCGGTCTCGATATCTGGCGCTGCTTGTCGTTTGCACTGTTGTTTGTCGGAAGCGTCGTGTTCATATACGTGCTACCTGAAGCAAGACTGTTTTGGCTTAGAGAGCTATCGTTATCTACATTAATGCTGCCTTTACTACCTCTTATATTAGCTGTGCTTTTATACCTAATTATTAGAAAAACACGCCTGCAACATTACCAAATTCCGGCTGGAGATATTGTGGTATTGCTTGAGGGTGCGAGTGCTCGCATAAAAGTGGCGGCGGCGAAATTAAGCCACCATAACAACGCTTATGATGTAAAAAAGTATAGCTTGGGCAAGACTTACCTAAAAATAAAAGCGTATATTATTAGCATTGAATCTGAAAATTCTGGCGCTCACCCCGGCACAGTTTTATTAGGTTTTATATTTGTTGTGACCGTCGTTGCATATTTAAATTAACCAGCGTGGGTCTGTAACTTCTTACTAAACTGAGCGTTGGGGTTAATTAGTGTTTGAGTTAATTATTATTAGCGCTAATTATCCCCTCTCACTAACTTGGTTTTTATTGCTGAAATCGCATTTTTTACACCATCTCGTCTGCCAACACTAAAAAACGGCGTTAGGTTTAGAGCACTCAAATATGCAAAATAATCGAAACAGGCAGCATCTACATTGTTTTTATCACTGACACGATTGCCCGCTAACGTTGCAGTCAGTTGCGTCACTTTCTCAATAAGAAGGGCAAGAATGCCGCGAATTATCTTACTTTGCGAATATGCATATAATTGTTCGTCATAGTAAGCAATCCATAAATCAGACTCGCACCCAAACACCGCATTTTCATTTGTACGCATTTCAACAGGCAGTGCCTTAAGGGCCTTACTTGCAAGCAATAGCTGACGATATTGATTGTCCCACCCTCGCGCTTGTTTTATATTAAATGCAATGGGTAATGCCTCTGTACACATAGTAATGAGATCAGTGTCAGCGTGATGACTAATTGGGATAGCGTTTTTAGTCTCATCACTTTTGGCTTCATCGCTAAACGAGTTCACTTGTTGTCGCATAGATTTTAGCGAAACCCGACAATCTACGTTTTCATCTAACTCAGCTAGCGTATTATCGAGTGCTTGCAAAAAACGCTGAATGTCTTGTTCAGTGGTATAACAACCAATAGAAACCCGCATGGTGCCCGCAATATTTAAGACCTTCATCAAGGGCATTGCACAGTGATGTCCTACTCTAAGCGCAATATTTTTTTGATATAGTAGCGCAGCTGCATCGTATAAATGATGGTTATTAAAGATAAATGAATGCAAACCTATTGAATGACCTAGCGTCAAATCAGCGCTAGGTTGACTTCGTTGCTCAGGATTATGCTGCACATAGGCGCAGACATTTCCAAACAGGCGAATGCCTTCTCGCTTTTCTAAACCACTACTGAGTAATGTAAATAAACTGATTTCATGCTGCTGGATGGCCAACATATTTAACTTCAAAAATTTAGCGGCTGCACCTAGGCCAATCACACCTGCAACATTAGGTGTTCCACCTTCAAATTTTAACGGCGGCACTTGATACTCAGCGTCTGTAAATGACACGCGGGTTATCATTTCTCCGCCTAATCGCAGAGGAAGTAAGTCATCCAACAACTTACTTTTACCATACATTACGCCAACGCCTGTCGGAGCATACATCTTGTGACCACTAAACACATAAAAATCACAGCCCATTGTTTCAACATCCACAGGCATATGGGCAATAGCTTGGGTACCATCGATAACGGTCAATATATGTCGTTGCCTAGCCAAACGACATATCTCCTCTACCGGATAAATATTACCCAATGCATTTGAGACATGCGCCATTGCTAGAATAGCGACGTTCGTGTTGAGTTGTTTCACAAACGCGTCATAGTCTGGCTGAGTAAATTGGCCCTGTGCTGACAAATTGACCACTTCAATACTTAGCCCAAGCCTTTTTGAGAATTGTTGCCAAGGCAGAATATTGGCGTGATGCTCACTGGCTAGTATCAATATTTTATGTCCGCTTATCATATGCGGTTGCAAACCTGAGGCAATGGTATTGATTGATTCAGTTGCTCCACTGTTAAACACAATCTGCTCAACAGTTGGGCTATTAATAAGTTGCGCGGTTGAATCGCGGGCTTGTTCATAAAGCAACGTCGCTTCATTTGCCATTGCATAAGCGCTGCGATGAACCGTAGCACTAGACAAACAGTGATAGTCGTTTACCGCTTGAATAACCGATTGATGTTTTTGCGTCGTTGCAGCACTGTCTAAATACACCTGTTCAGGTTTGTTAGTAAAAAATGGAAATTGATTTTTGAACACGTAAACCCTTCAGCTGGTTTGATTAATTTTAAAATACTCAATGAATATTGACCTGATATCAGTATAATATAGGTATTAAGCGGTAATTTCCCAATGATTAACGAGAATAATAACAGAATGAAAATTGTTTCTTTGAATATTAATGTCCTTCGCATTCACCATCATCCGTTGCAAGTGTGCATGGCCAACTACCATCCGAGCACGCGACCATCTAGGCAACATATTCTGAATAAGCATGACTGAACTGCAAATAGTGGGAGCGATAGCTAGTTTTATAGGCTTAGTTATCATTATTAAAAACACTAATCTCAGACAGTTAGTCGATGATAGTGCTTTTCAACATCGTTTTTTTGGTGCCAGCGCCGCCGTATTCGTACTTTGGATTTTTCGTGTCGGTATTGTTGATGAATTGCAGGTCCACTTCATTTGGTTAACATCACTTGCTCTCATCTTAGGATTCAGATGGGCGATGATATCGTCTAGCTTTGTATTATTAGGGATTACCATCGTCGGCTACGAAAAGTTTTCTATGCTGGGAATTAACTGGTTGTTAGGTACATTACTGCCAATATCAGTCACCTATGCCATTTTTAGTTGGTCATTTCACAAGTTACCCAGAAACGTATTTGTTTACATTTTTATCTGCGCTTTTTTCCCAGGGGCAATCACGGTTTCATTAAAGATCATTGCGATGGCGGGATACTTTCAACTAGATACTAATTTGGGCTGGGACGTTATTTTTCAGAACTACGTTTTGTTAATCCCCCTACTGTTATTTTCAGAGGCCTTCTTTAATGGCTTCACAATAACCTCTTTGGTAGTGAATAAGCCACAATGGGTGTATACCTTTCATGACAAGTTTTATATCGATGGAAAGTAGCTATTGTATTGACCTTTAATAAAAACAAGAACGACAATGATATATAAACGTCATTGTCGTTCAGAGTTTAATCAAAAATAATATCTAGGATATTTGCTAATTCCGGCTTACCTTGCTCTATTTCTTCTTTACTCAAGCCTGCGAGTTCATGCGGAAAGACTAACCATTCATCACTTTGGTTAATGTAATAGTCGGGTACGATACCGGTTTTGTTATTACCTGGTTTATACCACGGTGTAGCAATCCTGATTTCTTTAGGTGTATTCAAGCGCATCAGCACTTGAATTTTTTTAATCAATGCTTCTACGCTGCGCCCAGAATCAAAAACGTCATCTACAATCAACAAACGGTCACTCGCATTAGCGTTTTCAATGAGGTAATGCAGACCATGTACTTTAATTTCTTTTGACTGCTGGTTAATGCCGTAATACGAAGATGTTCTGACCGCAATATGATCTGTTGGTGTATTTTTATATTCAAAGAATTCTTGCACCGCAATACCAATTGGAGCCCCACCGCGCCAAATTCCGATAATAAAATCAGGACGAAATCCATCATTAAAAACTTTAGACGCAAGACGAAAACTGTCTTCTAGCAATGATTGTGAGCTGATATAATTTTTACTCAAAATGTAAATTCTCTTTCTAGGGGTAAATAAATTGAACGATTGTGTATGGACGTTCATTTTCTAATAACTAGTCGCTCGTCATTGAGGCAAACAAATCAGCCATCACAGATTAATATTAATTATAACGTCTATTGTGTCTGTAAGCTATTTGCAGGTTGAATAGATGCGGCCTTGTAAGCTGGATATAAAGTAGCAAGTATACAAAGACTCAATGAAACCGCAGATATAATGACAATTTCGGCGAATTTAATTTCAATAGGCAAACCAGCTCCATTGGGACCAAAAGCTAAGCCAGAACCCAATAGCGCCAAAATATCATTTAAGAAGTACACCAATAACAGACCAATAACGACACCTGAGATGACACCTTTAATACCATTAAAAATACCGTTAAGAACAAAAATGAGCATCACATCCCTTGGCACTAAACCTTGGGTCTGAAGTATTGCTATATCACTGGTTTTTTCAGTCACAACCATCACTAACGCAGAGACTATATTGAATGCAGCGACTGCTATAATCAGGAATAACATCAACGATATCATGTTTTTCTCCATACCGACTGCATCAAAAAGCGGCCCTTGTCTTTCACGCCAAGTAGTGTATCCGAGTCCTTGCTTATCGAGTTCATCAACAATAGCTTGATATTGGAATGCATCATTCAAATACAAACGCGTTCCTACAAAAGCTAAATCTCGCTTGCGTGATAGCTTTGCGACATCATTTATATTCATTAGCATTACTTTCTCATCGGCTTCTGAATCCAATTGAAACATGCCAGAAACCGTCACTAGACGTTGACTAGGCATTCGCCCTAACGGTGTATAAATGCTAACCAATGGGCTAATCAAGCGCAATCGCTGACCAATAGAAACACGTAGTTGATTAGCTAATGACTGACTAATCAGCACATTAAAGCTGCCTGCTTGTAAGGAGTCCCATTCGCCAGCAATGATGTTTTTGGCAATAATAGAATGGCGCTTTTCTGCGGAGGTATCTATACCTTGCAAAAACAGCCCTTTGATTAACGTACTAGATTGCACAATGACTTCTTGCTCCACAAAGTCAGTGCTTGCTAAAACTTGGTTTTGCAAGCCTGGCGACAATAATATCGGTCCTCTATTGTCCACCACTATATGTGGTAAAATACCCAATATTTTCTTTTTAAGTTGCCCTTCTAAGCCATTCATAACCGAAAGTACGGTAATTAATGAAGCAATACCAAGTGCAATCCCGACAACTGAAAATAAGTTAATGAAAGAAACAAAGCTGCGTTTATTGGAGGTTTTCGAATATCGTAAACCAATAAAGGCTGATATCGGCAGCGACGGGAGTAAGGAGAACCGCATAAGCTTAGTTTTGCACCTTATTGTAAGCCGTTGGGCGCGTATTAAGCCACGCTCAGCGTTTTTTTATTAATATAAAGACAAAGGATCGCAAACCAGAGTGAAACCTCAGTCGTTTTTTGGTAGATTAGCAGCATTGCTAACGTTGTCGTATTCCTAAACTTATTTCAAGTAAAGCGAATCGAATTAATGCGCTGTCTGACTTCAGCAGCAAAGAATGCTAATCGACATTGTTATTATAAACATCTGATGTCAGATAGTAACAATTTATAATAAAAGATTAACAGCTCAGAATATAGCGCCACGTTAACGAATTTTTTGCATAGGACATTGCATTTGAACTCATTAGAAGAGAAAAAAAAGAGATTTGAGTCATTCTTTTTAATCAATTACCCGACCAAAGTTAATATAAGTGTGGTTGACGCAGAGCAATCAACGCAGTCAATGGAGGAGTTTGAAAGCAATATGCCTTATGCTTTTAAAATTGCTTCCGAGTTGTCCGAAATTGAATCGCAAGCCTTAAAACCATTGCGTTCAATGGGTGAAAAGCTTGAGGGCTTAGTTGACTATCTGCAACTGCAAGCGCGTAAAATTGATCTTATGATGTCTTATATTTTGATCCAACAAGATGATGAAAATAAACGGGCTGAAGCAGTCAAGTTTGGCGGTGGCGGGGTCATTGTTAGACAGATTTCCTGCATGGAAATCGGAGTTTTAGCAGAGGTCAAGATATTTTTAGAGAAGGAAGCTGCCGCTATTTATTGTTTAGCCGAAGTGATTGAGGTTGACATTGTCGATGATCTTTATCACGTCAGTTACGTTTATACGCACATTCGCGACCAAGACCAAGAACTGCTTGTTAGGGCCAGCCTGCATTTGCAAACCAGTCAATTACGCAATCGTTAAACAACCATAGAGAAACAATTAAGCCGCATGTCGAATCTATTTTCTGTGCCTTTACCAAAGGCAAAATCACTAAATAACTCAAACATTATTGACCATATTCACTGGGGTGAATTAAAAGGTGCCAGTCAAGCGCTCAGTATCGCTAACGCGGCCCAACAACACACTGGTCCACTATTAGTGTTAATAGAGAATAGTCCTAGTGCAATTAAGCTTGAAAAAGAACTCGCTTTTTTTCTTCGTAATAAAAATATTCACGTACAACTTTTTCCTGATTGGGAAACGCTTCCCTATGATGGTTTCTCACCTCATCAAGATATTGTCTCACAACGTTTAGAAACACTTTACTTACTCAGTAAAAAACAACCTGGCATATTCATTATACCAATCAACACTCTTTTACAGCGCTTAGCGCCAGTTGATTATGTTGGCCAACATCTGATGTATTTGAAAGTTGGCGAAACAATCAATACCGATGAATTTAAACGCAAGCTTGAAAAATCAGGTTATTTGCATGTTAATCAAGTAATGACACATAGCGAATTTTCAGTGCGTGGCAGTATTATTGATTTGTTTCCCATGGGCAGCGATCAACCTTTCCGGATTGATTTGTTTGATGATGAAATCGATTCAATTCGTTATTTTGATCCAGAAACGCAACGAGGGTTAGAAGAAACCAAAGAAATACGTTTGCTGCCTGCCAGAGAATTCCCAACAGATAAAGACGCCATAACCGGATTTAGAGAACGCTACCTTGATAAATTTGAGCGCAGCAATACCGCTGACAAAGAATCTATTTTCTACCAAGTAAGCAAAGGCACGATGCCCAGTGGTATAGAATATTATTTACCGTTATTTTTTGAAACTACGTCAACCTTATTTGATTATCTAAATGACGACGCGCTAATGCTTTATTACGGCGACTTAACTAAAGCATCCGAACGATTCACCAAAGATTTATTGCAACGCTACGAGCAATACCGTTATAACTTAACAAGACCATTGTTATCTCCTATCGATTTATATCTTGATGCGAATGAATTACTGACCAGACTCAAACAATGGCCCAGTGCGCAGCTAATAGGTGACTCATTACCCAAAAAAGCGGGTAAATATAATTTTGATTGTCATTCAATTGAAGGCATTGGAATTGATTTAAGCGCGACCAATCCTTATCAAGCAATACAGGCTGAAGTAAAAAAAGCCAAAGAAAAAGGCAAAAAGGTTATTTTTTGTGCTGAGTCACAGGGGCGCAAAGAAAACCTAATCGATGTTTTACATAAAGCCAATATATTTCCAGTTAACAGTCCTACTTTTGATGCTGCGTTAGATGAATCGACACACTCTGTTTTCATTTGTGTCGGTATGGTCGAAAACAGTTTCGAATTGGCTGATAAAAAACAAGCGTTTTTATTCGTCACAGAAACACAGTTGCTCGGTCACAAGGTTAGCAAGAGAAAGTTAAAAGACAAACGCAAAGCAACCGATGAAAGTGCAATTGTTAGGAACCTTGCTGAATTAACTGAAGACCAACCGGTCGTTCATATTAACCATGGTGTTGGTCGTTTTCTTGGTTTAAAAACATTAGATGCAGGCGGCGTAGCTACTGAATATTTGTCGATTGGATATGCTAAACAAGCCAAATTGTACGTACCTGTATCAAGTTTACATCTGATTAGTCGCTTTAGTGGTGGCGATGCCGACCATGCGCCATTGCATAATTTAGGCAATGACACATGGACCAAAGCTAAACGCAAAGCGGCTGAGAAAGTCAGAGATGTTGCTGCCCAGTTATTGGACGTTTATGCACAGCGAGCAGCGAAATCTGGTTACGCGTACCCAATCGATTGGGACGAATATAAAACCTTTGAAGAAAGCTTTCCGTTTGAAGAAACAATTGACCAACACGCTGCTATTAACGCCGTTCTGCAAGACATGGGTAGCCCCAATGCAATGGACCGACTAATATGCGGTGATGTTGGTTTCGGTAAAACCGAAGTTGCTATGCGCGCTGCATTTATCGCGGCATCAACCGGCAAGCAAGTCGCCATTTTGGTGCCTACTACGCTTTTAGCGCAACAACATTATGAAAACTTTAAAGACCGCTTTGCACAATGGCCATTTAAAATCGAAGTTATTTCTCGATTTGGCAGTGCAAAGGAACAAAAAATTGTTATTGATGACCTTGCTAGTGGTCAGGACGACATTGTTATTGGTACACACAAGCTACTGCAAAATGATGTTAAATTTAAGGATTTAGGGCTGGTTATTATTGACGAAGAGCATCGCTTTGGCGTCCGCCAGAAAGAGAGATTCAAAGCATTGCGCGCAGACGTTGACATCCTAACTCTCACCGCTACGCCTATTCCTAGAACCTTGAATATGGCCTTGAGTGGCATGCGTGATTTGTCCATTATTGCTACGCCGCCGGCAAAAAG